>Ga0102962_1000128_pt1 | contig 43778 bp, 34 predicted proteins | sample SalPonF2_C_D2_MG_FD_84519 | JGI IMG/M metagenome (GOLD analysis project Ga0102962, IMG submission 84519) | Salt pond soil microbial communities from South San Francisco under conditions of wetland restoration - Salt Pond MetaG SF2_C_D2_MG ...
TGTATAATCCGTCCTTCCTGTTCCAGCTTCTCCATTAATCTTGTTCCTGGATAGGGGGTTAGTATCGAAAACGTCGCTGCCGGAAGTTTTATTTTTACGATAAATTCAAGCGTCCTTTCAAATATTGAGGTGTCTTCGTTATCAAAGCCAAAGACGAAAGATCCGTCAATACCAATTCCGCTGTCAAGAATGCGCTGGATCATCTCTTTGTACTTATCAAATTTATTCGGCTTACCGGACGCTTTGAGGGAATCTTTGCTGATGGATTCCAGACCGATAAGCATGCCGATACAGCCGCTTTTTGCAGCCAGATCAAGAAGTTTTTTGTTATCGGCAAGGTGAAGTGTGCACTGGCTGACCCATTTTTTCTTTAAGGGGATCATTTTTTTAAGCAGCCGGACGGCATAGCCGTGTTTTCCGAAAATATTGTCATCTACAAATACGATAAAATCGCCATCCATACGTTCGATTTCTTGTATGACCTTATCCTCGTTTCGGACTCTGTAGGAGTGGCCGAAAAACGTGGCTACCGAACAGAATATACAATGATAGGGACAGCCTCTAGAGATCTGAAAGACGTTTTTGGTCAGATATCGTTTATTTCTGAGCACCTTTCTATTGAGTTGAGGGAGTCTTGAGATATCCGGAAACGATCTGTGTCGATAGAATTTTGCAAGCGTTCCTTTTCGGAAATCTTCTATAACTTTTTCCCATAGCCCCTCGGCTTCTCCTATAACAACGCTGTCAGCGTGTCGGGCGGCTTCATCCGGCAGGGTGCTGGCATGGATACCGCCGATGACTACAGATATTCCGCGTTTTTTATATTCGTCACAAATCTGATAGGCTCGAGTGATTTCGGATGTATTTGCGGTTATCCCCACAAGGTCCACTGGAGCGTCAAAATCAATGGTGTCGATGTTCTCATCCAAGACCTCAACGTCGCAATCTTCTGGGGTTAGGGATGCAATCATCATTAGGTTCAACGGAGCTATCTGAAAATAGCGCTTAAGGTTCTGTTTTCTGATGACCGGTGCAATTAGATAAATTTTCATAACAATTTGTTTTTATGTATCATTATTGAAAAAATCGCGGGAAGTACGATAATTGAAGCAAACATACAAGCGCTGATGCCGATGACGGCCACATAACCCATGCTTCTCAGGCCGGGATAGTGGGATAAGGCAATGGAACCAAACCCGACGAGGGTTGTCAGAGAGGTTAAAATAACGGCTCTTCCGGTTTGAAACATACTTTCTGAAACGTTGAGATGATCTGATTTGAAATATGTGTTGGTAAAGTGAACGCCGTCGTCTATACCGATTCCGACAATCATTGGAATTACAATCAGGTTGATAAAATTGAAATGCAAACCAAGTACGGGCATTATGCCGATTAAAGAGATTAAGCCAATCAAAACAGGCGTTATCGAGAAAAGCACCAGCTTTAGGTTGCGATAATAAATGATTAGAACCGCAATAATACTTAAGCATGCAAGCCATAAAGAAGATTTTAAATTTTTAATAATAAGCCCTTTTAAATCCCCGCTCAGCAAATTTGGGCCGGTCAAAACATAGCGGCTTCTCTTGATACCGCTTTGTTCAAGTTTGCGGATGATCATCTCTCTAAATTGCGAGGTATCTGAGCGCGACCAAAGATCGGTGTTGGGGCTGATATAAGTAACGGTCTTATATGCATTGCCCTTTCGAATAACAAATATTTTTAACAGCCTGTCCAGTTCCTTATCTTGTACTCTTGCAGGTAGAAGGAGTTTATCTTCTATAAGAGCTCTTGACAGACTTTTATAATACTTGTCATACACATCATGAATCTCGAAACCATTCTCCACCAGGGCCTGGTTAAAGGTTTTTTTAATTCTTTTCATATCAAAAATATCGGTATGCTTTCGAATGAATCGCATATTTTTTTTCTGCTGACTGGGGGCTGGAAAGTATCTGCTGACCGACTTGATTCCAGCGATCATGTTCGATTTTTTTAGTTCAGCCAGTGACGAATATATGGCTGCACTGGTTTCCATAGCACTTGCCTCTGTCCCCTCTTTAGTAACTAAAAGGATCGATGCAGTTGAGCCTCCAAGCCAATCCGTTACCTTATCCTGTAAACGTAAAACATTGCTGTCCACCGGCCGGAAATTTTTCAAGTTATCATCAAAAGTAATTCTGCTTCCCGAAGCGGCTGACAATACAATGATTACAGCAGTAACCACGAGAACAACCCGAGGATATTTCCGAATTCTATCCAAAAGAATATTTAAACCAAAACCTGCTATTGTAACCGTTCTTGGGAAGTATTTCCCATCTGAAAAATAGACAATCAGAGCAGGAAGCAAGAAAAACATGGCCAGCAGGCAAATCAGAATTCCCATGCCTGTTAAAATGCCCAGTTCGCTGAATCCTCTAAAATCGGAAATCCCAATACCAATAAAAGCAACTGCCGTTGTAACCCCGCCGATAAGAATTCCCATGCCGGATTCTTTAAAGGTAAGTTCCAATCGTTGCGGAACGGGGAGGTTTTCTTTGTCTTCGGAAAAATAACGGTTGACGATGTGAATGGCAAAATCAATCCCCAGCCCAATCAATACGCATGAGAAGATACCGGCGAGGACATTAAGACGCTGAAATATAAGCCCTGCAAATCCTATGGTCCATAAAAGACTGGCAGCCATCGGCAAACCAACAAAAAAAAGAATTTTGGGCGTTCTGAATGACAGACCAAATAGAAGCATAACCCCTAAAAATGAAGTTAGCAGAGTCACTTTGATATCTCTTTTAGTAATCGCCTCGTCATTAACGGCAATCGCATAGCCGCCGGTGTAAGATATTTTGATATTACTGGAGAAATCCGGAAACTTTTCTGCAATTTCAGCTAAAGCGATCTTCGCAAGAGAATACACTTCCGCCATTAATTTCTTGCTGAAATAGATATCTTGAGGGGCCTTTTCAGGCTTTATGAATATAATATAATTCCCCTCTTTGGTGCGGTAGTACCCGCTGTGAGGATTAATTGTTCGTTGCCCGGTCGGTACCGTCAAGCTGGATTCCATCAAATCCCTAAGTCCCAAAGGGTCAACATAGACCAGTTCTTTTGCGAATATGCCAAAAGGGGTCATTAAGGTCTTTTTGTTCTCAAGTACCTGTTTATGAATTCCCTCGTCAGACAATTTTTGAGTTAAGTTGTTGAGACCCCTTGCTTTCAACAGTTGAGGCAAATATTCCAGGTATATCTGAAAAAAATTGGATAATGGCCTGGTTTCGCTTTTATATTCGATTGCGGTTATCAGCCGGCTTTGAGCGTATTTTTTTGATAAATGTTCAACAATTTCTTCAGAGTCTTTCTGCTTAATATTTCGGGGCATTTCAACCAGGGCAATTAAGGTTGATTGAATCCCAACGGTTTCGACGACATCAAAAAAAACATCGACACTGGGATTATCAGAAGGAAGCAAGGATAGGAGGTTAAGGTCGAGTTTAAGGCGAGTTGCAAGAATAATTGCAACAAGGGACAGAAAAACAGAAAAAATTAGGATGGTTTTATGGAAACGATAGATAATCTGATGCATTAAGATGGCCCCTTAGGTTCCCTCTATAATACAATAAAGAACGTAAGGGAAAAGGATTTATTTATTAACACCCTGTTGCACAAATCGAAATATCAGAACGACCGATACGCCTGTTTAATTTAGACGACAGGGCGTTATGGGTTGATCAAAATTTTTCTATTTAAGATCTGCACCAATGTTAACATTTTGAAAAGCGGCAACTGAGTGATCACTTTTTGCCTTATAAAGTGTCGTCATTCCTGAGGATTTATCAAACAAAAAAACAGATGTGCCTCTTGCTCCCACCGCTTTTAAAACACATTTGTCTAAATTGAAATCTACTGGCACTGTTATCTGATTTGATTTCCAAACCTTATCAGGTTCTTCGAATTGGACGTAAATCAATTTTTTCGTGGATGTATTTAGAACCCAGATACTATTTGACTCGGCTGAAAATATTAAGTTGCCCTCGCTCTCAGCAAAAGCCACATTATTAAAGTTTAAACTGCTTATGCTTAAGCACAACAAAATCAAAATAAATGCAGCTGTCAAAGCAATTAATTTTTTCATGGTGGTCTCCTTATTTTAAGTGTTATGAGCTAATCCTTGATGGGCATTTAAAATAAAAAACAGTAGAAAAAATTTTTGTATAACTACCAGCCGACCGAAAAAATTGCAAGAAATAATCTTATCCACCTGAGCTTCTTGTTCAACATTATTTATTAATAAGAAAAGCCCCGATTTTTAAAACGGCTTCGCCGACTCCTAAAAGCAAAAGACATCCAAGCAGGCTACCCACGATCATCAAGGGATAACTGGTCTGCCTGGGTAATTTTAAAAGTTTTGACAAAAGGACGCCACTCCACATGCCGCAACCTTTAAAGGGTAGCATGCTAATTGCTATGACTCCGGGCTTGCCTAAAAACTGTAGCCATTTGAAAAACCTTGATTGTTTAAGTCGATGGATCCTTTTTTCGGATCTTTTGAAGAATTTTTGTATAACTATCCGATTCGAAACGGTATTATATAAATGATAAAAAAATGGGATTTGAAGCGTATCCAACATTACGACCACAGGTAATAAAAAGAAGATTTTGCGCCCAAGAAATTGAGCGCTTAATATCGCAGCTGGTCTTCCACCCAGAATATATAGCGGGATAAAATAAAACACGAAATTATCTTCCAGATTATTTTTTAAAAATATGATAGCGTCAACCATGGTTGATGAAATTTCAGGATGCTTGATGGGTTAAAGCATCCGACATAGTTGTAAAATTAAAATCATTAAGCAAGCGGGCGAGTCTTTTTTCTGTGCTTTCTAAACCTGCATTCAAAACAAACCTTTTAACCAACGGCAGCCGCAAATGGGGATTATTGTAATCAAACTCGCGAGGATGCAGAAAGACGAGAGCGGGATGATCTTGATTGTTTAATTTTCGAATAGCGTTTCGAATAAGACTGTAGGGAAATGTTCGTAATCCCCATCCTCCTCCCAAAGGAAAGTTGACCAAAGGCGTGGTGCCGACAAGCGGCGGCACTTCCCAGATCTGTCCCTGATCCAGGTTCAATACATGAGGAGTTTTTTTATATTTAGGGTTACCGATTATATGCAGGGGTGCCATGCTAGAATCATAGACAAAGCCTTCCTGCTGCAATATGTCAAGTGCCCATAAAGAGTCATCTCGGATCGACCATTCCGGGGCTCTGAATCCTTTTATTGGGCAATTTGTGATATGAGAAATAACTTCAACAGACTTTTTTAGGTCTTTTCGAAAGGTTATAGGTGTCATGGTATAAACCTGGCAGTGGGAATATCCATGTGTGGCAATTTCATGACCCGCGTTTTGGATGTGTTTAATCAGATCCGGATGTCTTTTGGCCACAAAACCCAGGATAAAAAAAGTGGCCTTTACACCTTTTCGAGATAAAATATCTAAGATCTTCAAAGTATTATATGTAACACGACTTTCCAGATGAGACAAATCTGTGAGGGGAATATGGTTTTCAACACCGCAGATATGAAACCAGTCCTCTACATCCACGGTCAATATATTATCAACGGTCATTTTTTCCTCTGTTTAAGCCGATGTTTCATATCCGGATCGTAGAGAAAGGTCAATGGTGTCAGCATTCTTCCCAATATGGGCAGAGGGTCTTTTAGAGATAAGATATCATAAGATGTTTTTTTATCCCAAAAGTTGAAAAATCCGGGCAGCAAGTCCATGCGTTTGGGGTTGAAAATAAAATGCAATATATCTCCCGGCAGAAACCAGCGGCATTTTTTCCCGATCTGGTAATGTTCCACCGGTTTAAAATTTTCGCCGCGTGACATTTTAAGCAAAAGATAGGGGAAATTGACTCCCGCTGCTACGGCCAGGGATAATGAACCCCAGAATCTAGGATTGATTTCCATCAATTTGGGAATACCGTCACGAGGATCCATCTTGAACTCAACCATCGCTACTCCGAACCAATCGAGGGCTTTTAATAATGTGTGGGCCATATCTCGAACATCATCATTTCGGACACTTTCTCGAAGTGTGCTGGCACCTCCGGTCACAGGGTATTCCCTCAATCGCTTATGGACGAAAGAAGCCTTGACGTCTCCACTTTTCCCCATGAGAAAAGAGGCGCCGTAGCCGTTTCCATGTGAAGGGATGCGTTCCTGAATCAAAGGGTAGGGGAAGCGCTGATGGATCGTAAGGTACTGTTTGATTAATTCATCCGAGTTTTTAGGATAGGATACTCCCACCGCGCCGGCACTGTTTTTGGGTTTTATCACCACCGGATACGGCAGGCTGGCCTTAAGATCATTAAGCTGTGTGATATCGTCGATGTACCAGGTTTTTGGTATGGGAATCCCTTTATCTTCTGCCAATTTAAGGATTTTATCTTTACGGTTGGCAAACTGAAGTTTTTCAAAGGATGGTATTGGAAGATACGTCCGTCGAGAAAATTCAGAATGAAACTTGGATATTAAAAAGATAGTTTCATCTTCCATGGGCAAGAGCATTTGATAAGAATGCCGTGATAGTTCCCTGAGCAAAAAATAGACAAAATCTGCTGGATTAAATAAAGGCGACGGATAAACGACAGTCCGATGGCAATATCTGGAAAAAGCCGCGGTTGCCAAACGGGTGCTTTCGCCTGCTGTAATCCGAATCCCGTTAATCCCAAGGGCTCGAACCGCTGCCAATGACTTGCGCCAGTGAGCATCCGTTAAAAATACATCGGAACTCATACGTATCTATGCCATACAATATCTGTCTATGGTAAAGGCTGTCAACAAAACCGACATTTTGGAGCCGGTGGATATCCAACCAATTCTCGGTCAGTGCATTATCACACCTGGAACGACATGGCAACCTGTTACACCCGATAATCTTGATATGCGTTATCTTTGCTCCTAATATTTATTTAAGAGATGTCGGGTTGGTTGTCGATTGAGTTCTAACTAACGATAACAAAAGTTTGATCTTGCATTGAAACAGCAAATTTGTTATGGATTTTTACTTTAATTTTAACTTTTTATCCCAAATATAGATACGTTAATGGAATTTAAGCATCAGAGAGTGATCGTTACCGGCGCAACCAAAGGCTTGGGTAAGGCCATTGCGCTGTCTTTTGCAGGCAAAGGTGCTTGGGTGGCAGCAAATTACTCTTCTGATGATCAAAATGCGGCCGCCACGGAATCGGAACTTTCCTCTTTAACCCAAAAACATTTGCTTTTAAAGGCTGATGTTACCTCTAAAAATGATGTCGACAAAATGATCAAAAGCGTTGTGGAGCAATGGGAACATGTAGACATCTTGGTCAACAACGCTGGAATTATAAGAGATAAATTACTCATGTTTCTTGACGAAGATGACTGGGACCGCGTCATTGATGTCAACCTCAAGGGGACTTATCTTTGTTCAAGAACAATTCTAAAAACCATGATTGCACGAAAGTTTGGACGAATTATAAATATTACTTCACCGAGTGCATTTACAGGCCGAGCCGGGCAGACAAATTATTCGGCCTCTAAGGGTGGGATAATTTCTTTTACCAAATCTCTTTCCAAGGAGATTTCTCGTTTGGGCATCACTGTAAATGCCGTCAGTCCAGGTTTTATTTCAACGCCGATGACAGAGAGCCTAAATCAAGATATAAAGTGTGATCTTTTAAGCAGGATTTCAATGAGAAGATTGGGTCAACCCGAAGACGTTGCCGAAGCCGTTCTCTTTTTGGCATCTGCGAAAGCCGGATATATTACGGGCCAGGTATTGGGCGTTGATGGCGGTCTGATCTGAATTGATGGATAAAATAAGAGGTGAAATTGGAAGAGATAATTAACAGTAACGGAAAATTATGTGAATTTCTTAAAAAAATGATTATTGACACTCTCCGCCTGGAAGATATTACCCCCGGAGATATTGAAAATGAAGCTTCGCTATTCAAGGATGGGTTGGGACTTGATTCCATAGATGCTCTTGAACTTGTTGTGGCTATAGAAAAAATTTTTAATATCATTATTGAAGATGAGGATGTGGGCAAAAAAGCATTCGCTTCCGTCAATGCTCTTGCTGTGTTCATTCAGGATGGATATCAACGTGCACTGAAAAATTAATATTAAGAATACTTAAAAAAGCAAGGACTAAACTAATTCAAAGTGGATTAAATCGTGAAGTGGTTAGAAACCGATGACGTCGTCCGTTTTAATGAGGTTGACGAATGGGGTATTGCCTGGCATGGTCATTATATGGCATGGTTTGAGGTCGGCCGCATGGCGTTGCTTCGGCGCTTTGATCTTTTGCCCAGACAAATGGTTGAGTTGGGGGTTATCGCACCTGTCATCCGATTAAAATGTGATTTCAAGCACCCGGCAGTATGCGGAGACTCGATCATTGTCAGAACCACAGTGATCAAGCCTGAAATTGCGGCGTTAACATTTAAATTTGAAGTGTTGCTTAAAGAAAATCAAAGGCTGCTCGCGCAAGGAGAAACCACGCAGGTTTTTTTGACAACTTCAAAAAAAATGATTTATCGAATTTCCGGAGAACTCGCAAAACGAATAGACACGCTGATACGTTACTGCCAAAAGGAATAATAACTGAATCTTGCATAAAAATGAAAGCCTTCGACGCATTCAAGATTCAGGTAATAATTTCCTGTAGTTGTCAATTGCCCTTCACTTTTTATAAATTTTGAATTTTTAATGAGCATAAATCCTTCCAGACGAGTGGCCATAACCGGAATCGGTGTTATTACCGCTATCGGAGAATCCGTACCTGAATTCCGCCAAGGACTTTTTAATGGTAAGTGCGGTATTGGGCCGGTATCACTTTTTGACACCTCAGGTTTTCCCAGCCAGTTGGCTGCACAGGTAAAAAACAAAAATCTGGAAGCCTGTATTGATATTCAAAAATTTAATCGGGTCTCCCGCTGTGACCTGTTAGGCCTGATTGCTGCCAAAGAAGCCTTTATAAACTCCGGCTTGAATCTGGATCGATGTAACCGGGATAATATCGGTGTTATTATGGGAGGCGGTGCCGGTGGCATGCGTTCCTGGGAAAAATACAGAAGGACGCTATGGTTAGGAAAAACCAGACCAAGACCTTCCTTGCTCCTGCCTTTTGCATCCTGTACCTTAGCCGATTTCATCGCCAGCCATTACAGGTTGACAGGATTCAGAAATACAATCTCTACGGCCTGTTCCTCCAGCAGTACCTCAATCGGTTATGGTTTTGATCTGATTCAAACCGGTGTTCATGACATCGTTGTTACCGGAGGAAGTGAAGCCCTTTCCGAATTAACTTTTGCGGGTTTTAACGCTTTAAGGGTCATGGATCCCCTTTATTGCCGTCCATTTGATAAAAATCGTAATGGACTCTCATTGGGCGAAGGATCTGCGATCGTTATTCTGGAAGATTATGAACGTGCTCAAGACAGAGGTGCGACAATTTATGCGGAAGTTCTCGGGTATGCCATTAATGCCGACGCTTTTCACATGACTACGCCGGATCCCGATGCCATGGGAATGAGCACCGTTATGGCCAAAGCATTGAAAAGAGCCGGCCTCAGCACCAAGCAGGTGGATTACATCAATGCCCACGGCACAGCAACGAAAATAAACGATGACGCTGAAACCCGGGCTATTAATAGAGTCTTTGGCCGGAAAAAAGCCCGGGAATTGGCCATTAGCTCAACAAAATCGATGATCGGTCACTGTCTCGGATCAGCCGGAGCAATAGAGGCGGCAGCAACTGCCCTGGCTTTATACAGCCAGATAATCCCGCCCACAATACATCTAGATGAACCGGACCCGGATTGCAATCTGGATTATGTTCCCAATCATTCAAGGGCGCAGGAGATTCATTTTGCTCTGAGCAACTCCTTCGCATTTGGAGGAAACAATACGTCGCTCGTTTTTGGTAGGGCAAGCGTGGATATTTAAAAAGCAGCTGTTGAAAATGTCTAATATTGTCATCACAGGTATGGGTGTTATCAGTCCGATGGGTGTCGGATGCGACACCTTTTGGAAAAATTGCCGAAAGGCAGAGAGTGGAATAAGAAAAATCACTTCCTTTGATACCCGTGCCTTCCGATCCAATATTGCCGGTTTGGTTGAAGGGTTTAATCCAGGACAGTTTATGCCATCCCGGATTTATCGAAGAATGAGTCGGATTTCAAGGATGGCGGTAGCTGCGAGTATAGAAGCATTGGAAGACAGTGGAATCGGACTTGATACCATTGACAAAGGGCGGGTTGGGGTAATTTTTGGAACAGCTTACGGCAGTAGTTCACATGTAGAAGATTTTTATCAAAGCCTTCTTAATGACGGTCCGAGAGGTGCCCAGCCATTTTTATTTCCCGAGACAGTCCCGAATGCCCCAACGAGTCATGTCGCCATGTTTCATGGTATAACAGGTCCGAATACCACTTTTTGCCAGAACGATATTTCCGCGGAAATTGCTATTCTCTATGCCCGAAATCTCCTGTTACAAAACATCGTAGATATTGTCCTTGTCGGCGGCGCTGATGAACTGTCCGCCATGCAGTATGCCTGTTTCGACACTCTGGGTGCGCTCAATAAGGTAAAAGTAAAAGAAGATGAACCTGTAAAACCCTTACCCGGCGGCGGTCTTGTTCTTGGTGAAGGCGCCGGGGTATTGATTATGGAAAAACGTGAATTTGCCCTTGAGCGTGGCGCAGAAATTTATGGAACCTTTACGTCGGGAGTTAACACCGGAGGTATAACCTCTATCGGACATTATGAAATTAACGGGGAACAGACATTCCGTGCCATGTCTCAGGCAATTGAGCAGGCAGACGTTGATTCTGACAAGGTTGATCGGGGCATTGATCTTATCGATGTATCGGCCAACTTTTCCGCTGAACTGGATCGGATGGAATATATTCAACTTAAAAACATATTTCCGAGACACATAAAAGAGTTAAAGGTCACGCCTTTGAAATATTTAATGGGAAATTTCGGAGGCGCCGGAATTATCCGGGCGGCTTCCATTCTCCTTGCGCTGCGTCACCAGCATCCGCTTCCTGTATTAAAAGCTGAAATATTAAAGGGTGAACCATATGATGAAATGGAATGGGAAATTCCTTCTATGGATAAAATTGAAACAGCTCTGATGACGACATCTACTTTTGGCGGCGGAAGCAGCAGCCTGATTTTTACCAGTAATTGAAAAAAGTTATGAAAGTCCTTCTTGTTTCACCCAATGTTGAAACACTGCCCGACCCTGTTTTTCCCATCGGTTTGGCTTATATCGCTGCCTCTTTAAAAAAAAATCAAACCCCCTGTCAGGTTCTGGATTTGTGTTTTGTTAGCGACTATGATGCAGCCATTTCATCTGCAGTAACCTCCTTTACTCCTGATATTATTGGCCTTTCTATTAGAAATCTTGATAATGTCAGTTATCCCAAATACATTTCCTATCTTGCATTTTATCGTCAAATCGTCAAAACCCTTCGACAATACAGCCAGGCACTTATCGTTATCGGCGGAAGCGGTTTTGCTCTGATACCCGAAGCCATCCTGAATTATCTCGATGCAGATGTCGGGATCATGGGTGAAGGCGAGTTTAATTTTGTAAAGTTCATCAATGCGTTTGAGCGGAAAAAGTATCCTCGGATGATATCACACTCACGAATTGTCAATTATTTACCGGGAATCATAGAAAATCTTGATACGCTTCCTGTTCCGGATCGAACAGAATTTGACAATGCCGCTTATTTAAAATGGGGTGGGATGGGGAATATACAAACCAAAAGAGGCTGCCCTTTTAAGTGTATTTACTGTACTTATCCTGTCATTGAAGGCAAGATGATACGACGAAGAAGTCCAAGTCACGTTTGTGACGAGATTGAGAACCTGTTAGAACTCGGAATCCGACAACTTTTTATTGTTGATAATAGCTTTAATTATCCGATGGATCATGCCAAGGCCGTCTGCAAAGAAATTGTCTATCGTAAACTGCCCATTAAATGGAGTTGCTATGCCAATCCCGGATTTGTTACGCCGGAACTCATCGAATCAATGCTTGAAGCCGGTTGTACAGGTCTGGAATTCGGGAGTGATGCAGCGAATGAAACGATGCTGATCAACATGGGCAAAAACTTTACGGTTCATGACCTCAAAAACGCCTCAAGCATTTGCCGGAAGTTAGGTATATCATTTTGTCACTCTGTACTTTTGGGAGGACCTGGTGAGACAATGGCAACTGTAAACCAGACTTTTGAAACCATTCTGGAGATGTCTCCCACAGCTACCATTTGTATGATCGGTATCAGGGTATTCCCCAAAACAAAATTATCCGTGATTGCCGAGGCGGAGGGGATGATAGATCCAAAAGAAGACTTTTTAAAACCAATTTTTTATATCTCACCGGCTATAAAAAAAGAAATCCTGCCCTTTGTAAATAAATTTTCAAAAAAACACCCGACCTGGATATTTCCCGGCCTTAATATTAATATAGATGTTGAACTGCAAAAGAAATTACGCCGCTTTGGGATTAAAGGACCTTTGTGGGAGCATATGAAAATCGGCAAAAAGTTTAACCCGCATAGCTCATAAACTACAGATTCAATACAAGGCGAAAACCCAGGTCAAAATTCCTGGCTCCCGGCGAGCTGAAGTTTCGATTCGCCGACCGGCACGGCCCCGCACCACTGAACCAGCTTCCGCCCCGGTGCAGCCGGCTCGAACCTTTTCGTGGTCCGGTGGGATCGGTTACGGCGCCTGGAGGATAAGATTTATACCAGTCCTGACACCACTCCCAGACATTGCCGTGCATGTCATACAAGCCCCAGTTGTTGGGCGAAAAACTTCCAACAGGAACCGTTTTTTTTCTAAATTCTCCTTTGGCGCATTCAGGAAAAGGATAATTCCCATCATAATTGGCCTGATCAGTGGATAAACATCGGCCAAAAGCAAAGGACGTTGTTGTCCCCGCTCGAGCCGCATATTCCCATTCCGCTTCAGACGGCAGTCTGTAAATGCCGTTGCCTTCTTGCTGATTGAGCTTATGGATAAAGTTTTGGACATCATTCCAGGACACCTTTTCGACCGGGCAGTCATCACCGCACTTATTGAACTGGGAAGGATTGTTCCCCATCACTTTTTTCCACTGGCCCTGGGTCACTTCTGTGGTTTGCATGTAAAATTCTTTGGTCAATGTCACCTGATGTTGTTTTTCATTAAACGTATGTCCGGGTTCATTGGGCGGACTTCCTAACATGAAAGTGCCCGGAGGAATCCTGACAAACTTCATACCTATGGAATTTTCAATACCCTCATAAGCTATTTTGAACTTCAATCCCTCGGTATCATCAACCTTTAAATTGCCTGCGGACGGGTATTTGGCTAAAAGATTTTTCCAAGCCTCTTCTTTCTTCGTTTTCCAAAAAAAAGACGAGATGACCGATCTATATGTGCTGATATTTTTTTCGAGTGATGCAAGCAACTTTTTTCTTTTTTTTGCTCTAAGTTCTTCTATCTCGGCTAAGCGTTTAGCTTCTTCAGCCTGCCGCTTGCGTTTCAATTCTTCAAGATGATGTTGTTGCGCTTCTTTTTCGCGAGCCATTGCGAGCATTCTATCCAAGCTGTCATCCTGATTCTCAGCGGTAGTGCCCAATCTCCTTCTCATTTTTAATATCTTCGCGTCTAATTGGGCAACTTCCCTTTCACGCTTTAAAATTTCTGTTTCCTCTTTCTTTTTTACTGCCATAGCTTCTGTTTCCATCTGCCTTAGCCGCTCAAGTTCCTTTGATTTTTGTAAAGCTTCGGAAGATAAATTCTTTAGCCGGGAATCTTGCTTTAAAAAAAATACGATTTCACCCCCCTGCTGAGCTCCTGTGTCTTTAAGAGATCCTAATATGGGAAACTGATCGGCGTTTTCAGCGACCCCGGCCTTGATATCCAGAAACATCTCGGATGGTACGAGAAATGGTTTCTGGTTTTCTTTTAGAGTCTTGATGAGAAAATATGAGAAGATGCTGTTTTTACCAAATCCGGCATCGGATACAGGCTCAAGACCACCGGATGTAATTGCCTGTCTGGAGGATAATTGATATGCTTTTTTTATTATCCTTTCATTAATCGTAGGCATAATACCTCTGCTGCCTCGAAAAAAATCACCGGCAAAACATGAATCTGAGACAAGCAGGATATGTTTTGCCCTGATGGCATCTATTTTCAAATAATCCTTTATATCGTTATTTGAAATCCATGCGGATGCATCTTGTGTCCCACTTTCAACTGGAATCCAGGAACCTTTTTTGGTTATAGAATCCAGTTGCCCGTGGCCTGCATAGTAAATAACAAGTGAATCCTCCTCTCGAATATGATTCGCTAAATAGCGAAGCTTACTAATGATGTTTTTTCTTGTTGCCTGTTCGTCATATAGCTCTATCAGATGCTCTTTATCAAAGTAGTATCGGGAAAGGAGAACATCTTTTACGGCTTTTGCATCATTTACCGCTGTTTTCAAGGGAGGCCATTTAATGTATGTGTTAATTCCTATTACAAAAAGCCATTGATTACCAACAACTTCTGAGCCTGATGGTGATATGGGTCTAACACCGATTCCTCGATCTGCTCCGACATAATGGGGTATTAAAAATATAATCGCGGAAATAGATAAAATAATGACTTTCTGAATCCTTTTCATTTTGTATCTCCAAGCAGTTATCGTAATAATAATTTTTGAACAATCATATTGGAATTTAATATCTATGACAAAACCATTTGTCAACCTGGGAGATTTGGAAAATCATACCGATAATATAGGAAACAATAACTATAGCACAACCAGCCTGCGGAGTAGCACATCATGGGTACTGCTCGAATCGCATTTACAATAACCAATCCCTATATTTTTTGCATTGATCGTTTTTCGGAATCTTTAGCCGCATCTCGAGCCTTAATTTTCAGCATCGTCTCAGTGCATAACAGATCGGGAAAAATTTTTAGGATAAGGCGTGAAAGTTAAGCAAAACCTTGATTTTATATATGAATGTAGTGTAAAGAATAACATAGAATCGAGGAACTTGAATCCACTTGTTTCTGATAAACGTTTCGATTGTGTAATAAATATTCTTTTGGTATCTAATTGACATGTTTGAAAAAAACCATAAACAGCGTTTCGTTAATCGGTGGATGCTGACATCAATAAACCGGGAATGCTTTCCTGACAGAACACTTTATGCGTGAATCCATAGAATTGGGAGAAAAAGTGGCATCTTTAGAAACCAAGAGTAAAGCGGCATTATTACTCTTTTTGATGTGTTGGGTCTTTTCGGGCTGTGTTCACGCGATCATGCCCTTACCTGAAGGTGTTGATTTTCAAGGCAAAGGATATTGTGTTGGTGCCAAAAACATAGAATTTCTTGCGGATTTAACCTATGAGAATGCTGATGGAGAAACGGTTCATGAACAGGAGATTTTTGACACGATTTTTACGCTGATTGATAACGCCCGAGAGTACATTCTCATTGATATGTTTCTCTTCAATTCATATACAGGAAAAGCGGAAAAAACTTACCGTAGGCTCTGTTCCGAGCTTATGTCCACTTTAATAAAGAAGAAGTCGCTGATTCCGTCCATAAAAATTGACTTTATCACCGACCCTGTGAATAATCTGTATGGCGGAGTAAAATCCAAAGAGATCGCTATGTTGAGGAATGCGGGGATTAATGTGATTTACACCGATCTTAGAAAATTGCGTGACAGCAACCTTTTATATTCACCTATTTGGAGACTATTCATACAATGGTTTGGCAACTCTGACAGCGGCGGCATTTTCAAACATCCTTTTAGTGAAGATGAACCAGGAATAACTTTAAGATCATATTTATCATTATTGAATTACAAAGCGAATCACCGGAAAGTAATTTTGGCAGACAACCTGGGAAAGTGGACAACGGTCATTACTTCCGCAAATCCGCATGACGGCAGTTCAGCTCACTCCAATATCGCCCTAAAGATTACCGGCGACTTTGGCCGGGAGATCTATACTGCCGAGAAATCGGTTGCCGCATTCTCCCATGGAAAACTCCATGATGTTTTTTTTGAACATATGGATCCTAAAAATGCCGGTCAAACAGATTGTGTCTATTCATACCTTGTCACTGAAAAAAAGATTGAAGAGGAACTGATTCAGGAGCTTGAGAGCTTAGAACCGGGTGACAGCGTTTTCATGGCATTGTTTTACCTCTCCCATAGAAACATAATAAAAGCGTTATTAAAGGCTGCCGAAGCAGGGGTAAATGTAAAAATCATTCTTGATCCGAGCAAGGATGCTTTTGGCCGTAAAAAGAACGGCATCCCCAATCGACCTGTCGCCCATGAACTGACGAAAAAATCACATGGCCAAATAAAAATCAGGTGGTACCATACCCATGGAGAGCAGTTTCATACCAAACTGACCCTGATCGAAAAACAGAACGGTACGGCTGTTGTTGTATTGGGATCGGCCAACCTGACTCGAAAAAACATCGAAAATTTCAATCTGGAATTAGATGCCAAGGTCGTCGGCAATTCGTCGGCAGCCGTTATTCGCGAGATAAAACAATATTATGATAGAATATGGCACAACCAAGGAGGACACTATACCGAAGATTATCCGTTTTATGAGGATACGTCCTTTATGAAGACATTTTTATACCGATTATATGAATCTACCGGCATCTCCACTTTTTGAAGGAGGCAATATCATGGTCAACGCTTTGCGAAAAGATATCTCTTCCCTATTGGCCAACCCGTTGTTTGAGGGATTATCGGATAAACAGCTTGAAGACGTTGTCGAAGTACTGGAAGAAGTGCATTTCAAAACAGGTGCGATCATCGCTATAGAGGGGGAACCGGTGACAGAACTCTATTTTATAAAGAGCGGCACCGCAGAGGTATTCAAGAAAGAACCGGACATGGATCTTGAACATCATTTATCAACATTGTCTCCGGGGGACAGCATCGGTGAAATGGCTATTCTGGACAGCAAACCGCGTTCGGCATCTGTCCGGGCGGTTTCGGATTGTTCTCTGTTAATGCTCAAAAACGATAAGCTGCAATCCCTTTCAGCATCCGAAGAATCCATCGGTTCCAAGATCAAAAGTAATCTGAGTCGTGAGATGAGTGAGCGCCTGCGTCAATCCAACGAGATGACGGTGCATTCTTTGCGAGTACAGTTGGCCGAGGAAAAATCCAGAGTGGCCATGGGAATTCTTATCTGTACGCTGCTGGTGGGAATATGTCTGTATGTATTTTCTTTGCAGGTTCTACAAAATTTGACTCATGCGGCCAAAGTATCCACAGTGGTCAGCGTAAGCATTATCTTTCTATTCGCAGCAATGTCTATTTTTGTGATTAAAAAAGGCGGATATCCATTTAGCATGTACGGTCTCACCCTTAAGAATTGGCGTCAATCGCTGATTGAATCCATTCTCTGGCTGATACCCATTCTGGCACTTTTATGTGTGTTAAAGTGGCTTTACCTGACACGGTATCCAGGCGCACAAAATTATCCGTTGTTATCTTTGGGACAACATCTAAAAATGGGCAAAGGCGTCCTAATTCTCACCTGTCTGGCCTATTCAGTGTTCGCACCCGTGCAGGAATTTATCGCCAGGGGCTGCTTTCAATCTTCCTTCCAAAATTTTCTCATGGGAAAGCATAGAATTTTGCTCTCGATTGTCATTTCCAACCTTATGTTCAGCATGACCCATCTTCACATTTCCACCCGCTTTGCTTTGTTAGCCTTTGCTCCAGGCCTTTTCTGGGGATGGCAGTATGCACGTCATAAGAATCTTATCGGCATCTCGATTTCACACGTTATCATCGGTCTATCCGCTTCTATTTTTATCGGTTTCCCAGGAATTTTATCATAAATGGATCCATTCACCTGCTTCTCAGGCGCTTGCGAATCTCTTACCTTTTGTTTACGATCAATAAAGGTCTTAACGCCAGCCACCAGGTAATATGGTGAAATCTGAGAATGTGACTTCAATCGGTTGGCTGCTCCAGGTTTTGGCGATCATTCCGATTCGATTGAAACCATCTTTTTCCGTTGTCAGAACACTGCCGAGATCCTGCCATGTGGCCGCTCCTGTTAACCGAATCAAGAACCTGAATGTCGTTCCTGTCTTGACGATCCGCAACAAGCCGGAGGCCCCCTCATATTTAATCAGAAATTTCCCCGAGTTATCTGCAATTTTGGCAAGATCGTAATAGTTACCGGAACAGTCATCCCGGTAGGATCCGGAAACAACAACATCATTCGTACCAGCCGGACCGAAATAAAGGGCGTATGCGGGTTTGTCTTCATTTCCATTCCACAATACCATGCCGACATGGCTGTTTCCGATGCGCTTTGGCATTTTAAATCCGACCTGGGCGATCCACGTTTCCCTCGGCGGTGCTTCAACCGTCAACATGGGCGCCAACCCCCGGTCACAGTCCCAAATGTTATGCCCTCCGTTTGCCTTCATAAGTACAGTGCCGCCAAGGATTTGATGCATGGAGTCGCCTTGTGGATCACTCCACTCGAAATCGACAAACTTACGCCCGGTAAATACTTCTGACTCACCATTTTCCAGCCGGGCAAAATAGGACGGCACCCAACTCCGGGTCCCCGCTACGCCCACCGTTACCTTAAAATCGGAAAAAGTGACATCCACAGGATTGCCTGCCCAGGTCTTTGTGATCATGCCGATCCTGTTGAATCCGTCCTTTACGGTCGTTAACACGGAGCCCAGTTCCTGCCACTGTTTCTTAAAGGGCGACCTGAAATAGAAGCTGTATGTATCGTTCTTCTTGCTAATCCTCAGCCAACCATCGGTGCCTTCGTACTTTGTTCGAAAAGTACCGGAATTGCCTTTAATGAACGCCAAGTCCGAGGCCTTGCCCGAGCAATCGTCACGATAGGACCCGCCGACCACCACCTCATTGGTTTCTCCAGGCCCAACATAGAGGGCATGAACCGGCTTATCTTCACTGCCGTTCCACAACACCAGACCAGCATGACTGCGCCCGACACGCGTCGGCATCTCAAACTTTGCCTGCACGGTCCAGGTTTCCGTCCGGGGTGCTTCCATGGTCAACATGGGCGCCTGTCCGCGTTGACAGTCCCAGATGTTATGGCCTCCCTTGGTTTTGATGAGAACCCTGTTACCGGAGATTTCCTGCAACGAATCTCCCTGGGGATCGCTCCACTCAAAATCGGAAAAAGCATCACCGGAGAATGTCACTTCCGGAGATTTTTCAAGCTTTGTAAAATAGGCCGGAACCCACTGCTTAAATCCTGCCACGTTGGGCAGGATTCGAAAATCGTAAAACGAAATCTGTACCGGAGGGTTGCCCCAGGTCTTGGCAATCAGACCGATGTGGTCGAACCCATCCTTCACGGTGGTCAAGACGGCGCCCAGTTCCTCCCATTGTTTCTTAAAGGGGGATTTAAAATAGAAACGGTAGGTCATACCTGTCCTGCTGATCCTCAGCCAGCCGGTGGTGCCTCCGTAACTGGTATGAAAGCTGCCCGAATTCCCTTTAATGCGGGATAAGTCCAGGGAATGACCTGAGCAATCGTCACGATAGGACCCGCCAACCACCACTTCGTTCGTTTCTCCAGGCCCCACATAAAGGGCGTGAACCGGCCGATCCTCTCGGCCGTTCCACAACACCAGTCCAACATGGCTGCGTCCGACACGTGTGGGCATTTCAAATCTCACCCAGGCTGTCCACGTTGTTGTCCGGGGTGCTTTTACAGCCAGTATCGGTGCCTGTCCACGATTACAATCCCAGATATTGCGTCCTCCGTTGGCCCGCATATGAATCCACTTGTCATCGATCTTGTACATGCCGTCTCCCTGTGGATTGCTGAAATGCCAGGCTTTGGCGGCAACGCGCCCCTCTTCTGTTTTTAGGATAATCTTCTCCGAAGCCGCAGCCTCATGTCTCGGCGATATCGCAGTGATTTCCTTTCCTGAAATGAATAAGTTGCCAAGATCTGTCTGGGCCGAGATTTTAAAGGAAGATTTTTTTTGAGAAGGTGCAGTCGGCGTCCATTCCACTTGTTTAGACCCGCCTGTTTCTGAGATTTCCTGGCCGGATGAAATCTGTAACGGTGTTTCCTTTTCTTCGGATGTCCCCTTTGGCTCGGTCGCTTTCCGCTCTTTTTTAAGACCGCTGGTTTCCCGTGCCTTGAGTAACTCGATTTTATTGTGTGCTACGGCTGCAAAATTGCCATTGGGATATTTTTGAAGGTAGCTCTCAAAGTCATCAGGGTTTTCACTGGCGGCAACCGATGCCCATAAAGTTATTTCGACCATGGCTTCCTGCCCGGTTGGAACATCGGCCGGAAGACGCTTTGCTTCATTTCCCGGCGCCAGGTGTCCGGGCAGAAGAAAAACAAAGTCTCCCCGATCAAAATCGGGGTCACGCAGCTTGCCGTATCGTGGGGTCTGGGCCTGTTCTGTTAAGTTGGTAACTCTGTCGAAGAGATAGAGACCCATCTCGCTGGCAGTAATGTAACCGTCCCCATTTGCATCGGCCCGCTCTTCGCCCCGTATGCCACGCAGGAAAAGTTTTCGAAACGCTCCGTCGTCGCTAACGGTTTGATTGGCGTCACCCGAACTGATGAACTGGCGGACAGGCAGGGTCGTTACCCGGGTGATCGCAGCCGGAACGGCACCGGCACGGGCTTCAAAGATAGTACCGGCAAAACAGCTGTCGAAAATGGCAAATACGTGTTTGGACTCTGCAAGCCGCATAAACCCGCCAAAGTCACGCATATGGATCGCTTTTAGCTTGAACTCCGGTGAGATCGGTTGGGGGGCATCGGCCGGAACCAGGAAACCTTCCCCCTTGATAGTGTGGCCGTGACCGGCGTACCAAAGGAGCAACCTGGCTTCAGGATCGGACCCCTTTATTGCAAAAAATTTCTTCAGGCTTTGCTGAAGTTCATTCGATTGGGTGTTTTCCTTTAACGTCACCTCAAAACCGCGGTTCTTCAACTCGTTTGCCACCTCATGGGCGTCTGATACGGCATTATGAAGTGGCGGCCAGCCATTGGTGTATTTATCGATGCCGATAATTAAAGCATAGCTTTTATCATAGAGCTGAAGTGTCTCGGTCACTGGGGCACTGACGCTGTCTTCCGCTCGGATTTTCACAACGATACCGCGGTCTGCAGCGTGAACTGTCTGGATGCCGATCAGGATCATCCATGCGACGATACCCAATATCAAGATGCCTTTATTAAAACGACACATCTGCATCCTCCTTTGGCCGAGGCCTTTCCAGTGCTTTTTGATGACTGTATAGCGATTACATGTTATTTTCAAAAGAATCTATCCAAATAAGGTTAAAAGTCAAGCGGTTTTGAAAGAAGGCGATATAAAACAAGGTGTATGATTAGATTGAGCCCCTAACCATACTTCCGATACTACCACTTGACTGGTAAAAAGTTACAAAATATAATAATCACAAATGGCTGATTATAGTGAAGCTTTGCAGACGCAAAATGTTTTCTTTATTGACGTTTACATTGAGGAAATGTAAATTGTTTCCACTATTTGGATTTGGAGTTCAATTGGTGCATCAAATGATAAACAAGCATATTCCTATGTTTCAAAAAGTCCATCAAGAATATGGGAGAAGTATATTTGGGCCACTACTCACATTTGGCTTAATCCTGATTTTAATGCCTCTAAATGCACTAGCCGCTTCCGGCAACATCGTTAAATCGAATCTTTTGAAAACGTACGCTCCAGTTCTATACTTCCATCCTGAAGAGAAGGTTTATCCTTGGGGGATCAACAGTATGCTGCATAATGCTGATTTAAAACAGCTCAAAAACAAACGAAAAGCGCTTATGCCGGTTAACCCCAAGCATCTCTTATCAAATAACAGCGATAAACTCTATTTGGATCTACGAAACATAGTTCCCTATTATGACGCTGCAGATCTCCCAAATGTATTAAATCAAAGATTTGGAAAGTTTCCCTTTACAGTGTACGGAAGGCAGATAGAACCTCAGAAAAATTCTGCTCATATTGTTCTCCAATATTGGCTTTTCTATCCCTTTAACCACTGGTATAATGACCACGAAGGGGACTGGGAGCTGGTCCAAATCCGTTACGACAAAAACAGACATGAACCCGACCAACTGACGACTTCGCATCACCACAGTGGAACTGTGATCCCATGGGATAAAGTTAGCAAGATAAAAGAAACCCATCCTAAGATTTTTATTGCCAAAGGAGGCCATGGAAATTGGCCAACCAGCGGCAATCATGCTGTCGGTAAAATATGGAAAAAAATAGGAATTTTCCGGGATAAAACTTCGGAAGATGGAATGGTTTTACATCCTGGAAACATAATACACAACGTGAGTGGGAAAAAACGAAAATACATACTTGAGGACATCAGTAATTTGCCACCTTCAAGTTGGATACATTGGAATGGAAGATGGGGAGATGTCAAGGTGCTGTTTTGGGGCTCTAAAGGCCCGGAAAGTCCTGGATTGCAGGATAAATGGACAAATCCCATAAAGTGGGGCAACAAGCCGGCGAAATCGTCATTTTGGGTATACTTCGGAAGTCCGGGTGTCCTTCATATATATGATCCTCACGGCAACCATGTTGGCTTAACTGAAAAGGGGCAAAAAGATACTTTAGGTAAAATGGAAGGAAATATACCCGGCACTTATTTTTATGTTCCTTCTTCTGATGGTATCCCACAAGATTGTGCATGGATTAATACTTCAGAAGACCTTCGATTTGAAATAAAGGCAACGCGCTCAGGAAATTTCCATTTTTCTTTCGACTTCGATCCAGGGTCTGCCGGACAGAGTGAGGAGAAAATGGCCATCAGTGTCATATACAAGGACGTTAAAATTGCTAAAGGCGGCATTGCTAAGATAAACGTGCCGTCGGCGAAATTAAGCAAACGGCTTGAAGCCATTATGACACAGAGACCGATAACAGAAAAAGATTCTGAATCAGTAGAGGTAGAATCAACGGAGGTAGAACTTGAAAACATGGCAAAAAAAACCATGTTGTATATTAAACAAAAACAAAAGAAAAACGCGTCGGATATAATGGAAGAAGCACTGACAGAACTGGAAGGCATGCTCAAGAGTGGTTCAATGGAAAGATCGGCAACTAAAAAAAGCGCTGATGAAGCAGATTTAGATCTAGCAGAACTGGAGCTCGAAAACATGGCCGAGATAGCCAGATTGTCAAAAAAGCTGGTAAGTAAAAAGGGCATCGATAAAGTTGATGAAGAATTGACAGAAATTGAGGATACACTAAAGGGGGATAATCTGTTAGAAAGGCTATTGAAGCCTATTCTCATTTTGAATATAGACTTTGACGGAGACGGAAATGTTGATGAATTCAGGCAGCCGGATAAGATCTTCTGGATGAAGATATAACAAAGATAGGATTCTGTTTGAAAGGGGAATGTTGTGTTTGATACTGTTTTTTGGCAAATCCTAATTGTTGTCATTTTTCTAAGCGGCTACACCCTTTTATCCAAACGCTTGCAGAAAATACCCGACATCCCTATTTGGCTTGTAATTCTTTATCTGATTACACGCATCATCGCATCGATTGCCCGTGATTTAACTTGGGCGGCTGAGTGGGCACCGTGGATTCAAGTTGCCTCCGCTGTTATTCTGTCATGGGCAATCGCCCGAATGACTTTTTTTCTTTTCATAGAGTTGCCTCTCCGCCTTAGAAAGAAAAAAGAGCTTCCCAATATTACACGTGATCTTATACTCCTCACATGTTATACGGTTCTTCTTGTCATTGTGCTTCGCTTTAAAAGCAATATTAATCTTACTGGAATACTCACAACTTCGGCGGTTTTAACCGTTGTCGTGGGTTTTGCTGCTCAAACAACATTGAGTAGCCTCATTTCCGGTCTTATGCTGCAAATCGAACGCCCTTTCGGGCTTGGCGATTGGATCAAGATAGAAGAAAAGCAAGGCCGGGTGATTGGCATTACCTGGAAATCTACGAGGCTGCTTACGCGTGAAAAAATTCTGGTGTATATCCCAAACGCGGAAATAACCAATAAAAGCTTCTTTAATTATTCAAGACCGAATCGAACTCTGGTGGCACGAGTTTACATCGGAATAGAATACGGAGCACCACCGAATACTGTAAAAGATGTCATTATACAAGTTTTGAACCAGCATCCCCAGGTTTTAAAAATACCCCCACCAGATATTTATCTTAAGGAATTCGGTGATTTTGCCATTACATATGAAATTCGATTTTGTCATAGCAACTTTGCAAATGACCCTAAAATTAAATCAGACATAAATTATCAGATCTGGTACGCACTTCGTCGTAATAATATTAAAATTCCTTTCCCGATTCGTGATGTCCATCTTAATCACATCGAAAGGCGTTTTCAAGTCAAGGCACTTGAAGCACAAAAAAGTTCTTTTAATGTTGAAGGATTGCTTGGCCAAGTTTCAATTTTTGCTGCCCTGTCGGCCGAAATCCGAACCCAGATTGCAGAGCGTTCAGTGATTGCCGAATATGGGGCCGGAGAATTCATTGTACGTCAGGGTGATCAGGGAGATTCCCTTTATGTCATCCGTACCGGCTCATGCGGAATTTACGTTAGAAGAGACGGAAAGCAGGAAAATAAAATTGCTACCATCAAACATGGTGATTTTTTTGGTGAGATGAGCCTATTAACCGGCGAACCGATTACTGCAACTGTACGGGCCATGGTAGATACCTCTGTTATTATTATCGATAAAGAAAATTTTTCTAATATCTTAAACGACAATCCCGCTATTTCTGTCCAGTTGGGCGAGATCCTGGCCAAACGCCAAAAGGAATTGGCCGAGGAAGCCGGTCGGATTGTCGCAGAGACGCCTTCTTCCAGCAGCATGATTGCCAAAATCAAGTGGTTTTTCCGTATCGACTAACTAGCAGATGTTACAGTGAATAAAATAGGATATTATCTTTTTGCCGATAAGCACAGGAACGACTCATGACGGATCACCATAAATCCTCATCAAATGTATTTACCAACCAAACCGAAATGTTAAGGACATGTGTTGACGTCGGCAAATTATTAACTTCGACCTTGAATCTTAAAGAAATTCTGGAACTGATTATGCTTAAGGTCAGCCAATTAATCAGAGCACAACACTGGTCTTTACTTCTAAAAAATGAAGACTCCGGTGAGTTGACCTTTGAAATCGTCGTGGGTATTGATAAGGCGTTATTTAGCGGATTATCTCTATTGCCCGATGAGGGCGTCGCCTCTCATGTTGCAGAAACCGGCCGGGCAGTGTTCATACCGGATGTTAATGATTCTCCCCTATTCAACAAAAGGGTCGATCTTCATACCGGTTTTAGCACCCGGTCTATAATTTGTCTGCCGCTTATTATCCGTGGAAAAAGTCTGGGAGCCATTGAAATCGTCAATGTCGAGGATATGAAGGTATTTGAACTAGAAGATTTACCGATTTTAACCATCCTCGCGGATTATGCGGCAATTGCAATTGAAAATTCCCGGTATGTCGATAAAATTAAGCAGATGAGCATAATGGATGAGTACACAGGTCTGTATAATGCCCGTTATCTCCACCAGATACTCGATGATTTTTTCAGTAAAACAGATCAAAAAACACCGCTTGCCGTTGTTTTTGTGGACATTGATAATTTTAAATCCATTGTGGACACTTATGGTCATCTTCTTGGAACCAGACTATTAAAAGAAACCGGTGAAACTATTAGAGACCATCTTTCCGATCAGGATATTCTGATAAAATACGGTGGGGACGAATATGTCATCATCCTTCCCGGCAGGAGTAAAACCGAGGCTGCAAAACAGTGTGAAAATATTCTCCGCGCTATCCGGGAATCAACCTATCTGAAATCAGAAGCCAAGCTTGCCAGAATTACGGCAAGTTTTGGGGTTGCATCGTATCCCGAGGATGCAGAAGCCAAAAAGGAGTTGTTGATTTCAGCCGACAATACGCTGTTTAAAATAAAAAACTCAATGAAAAACAGTGTCGGTATGGCATAAGCTTGATCTGCTTTTAATACTCTCATTGTGGGTCCCGATCTATTTTTACGGAAATCCGCTGATTTGTCTTTAGGTTGCCGAAAGCCGCGTTTACCGCTAACTTCCCGCTTTAGTCTCTTGTCCGGTTCTACTGATTTTTCTCCTGATGCCCAATCCAACAGGGATAAGAACAATTAACATTAGCTCAATCACAAGAATCCCACGGATAATACGATCGAACAGGCCGACTTCTTCGAGGCGTGCAAGCAAAAGGTCAAAGGAAGAGACACATGCGAAGACAATCAAAGTTGCGGTGGTAATGGCCAGAACCCATGTGAACAGAAACGAGTAGATGAATCGAATACGGAACTGCTGCTGATCTGTCGTAAAAAAAGCACTGAGAATAAATAAAATCACCATGAATGCCCAAAGACAGACCATGATTTCCTGTGAAAGAAATCTATGGCCCGCCATGGATTCGTAGACCCACTGGCAAACAGGGGATAGTATCGTTTTATTATTTTCGATGTTGGCATAGAAATGAGTTAATAGGATATCCAGAAGCGATCCAGTAAAAAAGAACGGAATAAAAGAAATCAAAACAAGAGTTACTGAGGCAAGCTCTTGTTTTAAAAAATAATATAATTCTTTCATTTTATCTTAGAAAGGGAGTTACATCTTCCGGGTAATGATAAAACAGGTGTCGGAAACAAAAGATCCGGCAGCAGAAGATGCCTTCCCGGTGCGTGGAGGCGCGACCACACCAATCCCTCTTGTGTGGACGGCATCACTGACACTTCTGGTGACTGTTTGATAATACCCGCCACCTTCGGTAGCCTGACGAAGAATTTTTTCTAAACCTGTAAACTGCGATAGTGATGCAACAACCGTAACGATATCCTTGCCAAAGGGCTTTTGTACGATCAGTTCGTTCTTTTTACCAATAATCGTCGGCTTCCCGGCCATGATATGGTTGGCCTGATCATGAACATTGGGAAACAGTAGGGTATTCATCTTGGTCTCAGCAGTGGTGCCCTCACCAATAGAAGAAAGATATATAACCTTAATATAGCAATCTCTGGAGGCTTTGACTATAAACCGGATGCTTTCACCCTTATAATAATCGGCACCCTCTCCTTTAAGGGGGGTAATTGTAACATTGAAATCCGGATTCCTGCTTTGATTTTCCACATCGTCCTGGGCGAGAGCCAAGAAATGATCTTCATGTATGTTATTGGCAACCTTAGATAGAAGTTCCTGAAGGGTTTTGTTCTGAGACATTAGGGCTTCCATCTTTTTATTCTGATCCCGGAGCATCTCTTCTTGTTTATTCCATTTATCTCCGAGAGTTGTTATTTCATTTTTTATGCCGGTATATTCCACTTTTGTTTGATCACCTGCTGATCCTACTTTTTGATCAACTCTTATAATGAGCTTTTCAAGTTTTTTTAGCCGGGCTTCCTGAACTTTCCCCTGGTGGACAAGGATGTTGGCGATTTTTTTTAGCCCAGCCGCAATTTCTTCTTGATTGTTTTCCAATCGATCGACCACTTCTTTAACAAAATCCTGCTGTTTGACCTGCCTGTCCGCTTCTGCCCTGTCAATGGCGACCATTACCCAGTAGATATTTTTTTGGTTGTCCGTCCATTTGTACTTTTCTCGAATCCCGGAAAAAACTTTGCGGGTGCTGACAAAAAGGGATGAAGCGACATCCTGATCTGCCTGTTGTCCCTTTTGTACCAGCTTTTCCTTAAATTCGGATTTTATGGACACCGAAAGCTGATAACAGAGTTCATCCAATGCGCGGTCTTTAGATCGTCTTCTGCTTTCATGATCAGGCGATTCTCCAACAAATTCTGCTTGACCGACGCCGTAATAAAACCCTTTCGACACGAAAATACCATCTTGATACGCTTGAAGCCATTGAGGAGAGTTCGAAGAATGTCCAACACCCGGAATGGTCAGAAGAATCACCAATACCACTGCTTTCCAGTATATTCGGCGGCTATTTTTTGGTATCATGTTTCCCCCTTATCCTTGTCATGCCTTCTTTTTGTCTGAATTTTAATGTGCTATCTTTCGTGAAGTAATGCTAAAAATTGTTTGGCATTCTTGTTGTCCGGCTCACGCTTTAAAACTTCTTTATAGATGATTTCCGCCTTTGAGGGTTGTCCTGACAGATAAAGTGCAGAACCTAAATGTAAAAGGTATTGAGTATTATCAGAATCTAGTTTTGTCGCCTGGTAATAATTGAAGACCGCCTCTTTGAACTTGCCGGTTTCAAGATAACAAAATCCAAGCCAGAATCGAGCTTCAGCCTCACGTGATTTCTCCTTTGTAGCGATGTTCAGGAGCTTGATGGCTTTTGGGTATTCCTTTTTGCGAACAGCTGAGACGCCCTCAATAAAATTATCCAGCGCAGATTTGCCGGCGGTTACTTCTGTATCCGGCTGAGTTACTGACAATTTATCCCTGGTTACCGCAGTTTTTGCTTTTTTCGAATCTGAGGTCTTCGCCATGCGGCTGGCAATGACGAGACTTCTGTTATTTTGCGGGGTGGATTCAGGGAAGGCATCTATTGGAACAGCCCGTCGTTCTCCTTTATAGTCTTTAGAACTCAGGACCACGATGCGGGCTGATTTTTGATCCGGATGTGAACTGAAAATGTGGACATTTTGGGGAAGGCCAAAATAATTTAGATCAACATTCAATGATGGGAGGTCAATATTTATTGCTGTTATTCCTGTCTGAGAATTATCGATAATCAAATTTCCACCGACCAGTCCGGGAGCCTGGTCGAGGAAAACACCATTTTTATTATAGCTGATGTCATTTTTAAGCACTTTGGCCGGAGAGCGGACAAGTTTTACGCCGGTATCTAAATTGTAGGCAATCCGACATCGTGTGATGCGCGCTTGCGCCATATCCGTAGATTCAATTCCATTGGTTTGGTTTTTGTAAACAGTTAGATCGTCCAGAACAGGGGCTGCCCGGCTGCCTTCAATTCGAATGCCGGTCATGCACTCCTTAACAGTGCCGGTAATAATTTCCGGAGAGCTTTCGATAATTAGAAGGCCGATTACAGAGTCGTTCAGCTCAAAATTCGATAGCTTGCATTTTTCTGCAGATCTTTCAAAGACGATTCCGCCCCACGGTTGGTTTTTATCAGTTGCCGTAAAAAGCACGGGGGAATTCTTTTCTCCAACAGCTTCCAATCGGCCATGAATGATTAAACGTGATTTTGCATCTGCCTTGATAGTGACACCCGGTTTTATGGTCAGTACGGAACCTTTCGGAACAATAACATCTCCTTTCAAATGATAGGGATTGGCACCGGAATGCCAGGTCGACTCATCAGGAAGATTACCTTCAACCAATGTCGGACCCGGTGGCACAGGGGTGCCCGGAACACCTACAATTGTCCGGCTTTTGTTTCCGGCACGGTCGACTGCCATAATTCGGTAAAAATAGGTGGTATAATTTCCCAAACCTTTATCTTCAAAACGCGTAAATTCAGTATTGTGAATTTTTTGATACCCGGACAAAGGGGTTTTGCTTCTCCATATACTGTATTCTGCGACATCATCTGCGCTGGATTTATTCCATCTAAGAACAACGTTTTGGTTGCCCGGAACTGTTTGTAAACCGGAAGGAGAATCCGGCGGTATACCATCGACATTAACAAAACCAAGAGTGTCTTCCCATCGGCACACATTGTTCCAGCTGTCTGAAAGACGAACGACGATGATGCCGTCGCTGAGGGTATCTTTAGGCCGGACAATATATGAGCCGATATAGGTTCCCGGGGTTTTTTCTTGCATTTGAATCGTCTTTTTCCAGGGTGCAATGCTAAACGTTGCGTTTAGCCCGGCAGTCCCTTCGGCCCCGACCTCCAGGCGCTCCCCTTTTCCAAGAAATCGGTTCATCCCGTTATGCACCAGGTTGGTTATTTTAGGAAATGATTTCCCTTTTAGGTTAACCGAAGGCGGAATGGTCTCTACTAAAGATTGGCTCAGTTTATTGATTGTGGTGATGATGTGATACCTTGACAAATCGAGTGCATTGGAAGCCGCAGCAATAATTGCCCCGATGGGACTTGTCGGGATGCTTCCGCTTCTTTGTATTTCCTTATGTTTTGCTGACCACAATATCTGTTGTGTTTCTGCATCGATCATTTCAAGTTCAACAGCAACGGTAAAAGAAGAATAAACCCCTGCGTAAAGAGATTCAAACTCTGTTATCCTGCCAACAACCAGCGCATCAGAGTCAAGAAGTTTTCCGGTTTTTGCCGGATCAATCGTTTTAAAAATATTTTTAGGTTTAAAATCTGGCAGCTTGGTATTAATATAGCTGAGTTCAACATCCCTGTATGCCAGCGAGCTGAAATTGTTGTAAAACAGCCGCTGTAAAAGGTCAGAGGCTTCTTTTTCCCGGGTCAGGTTTTCAAACGGAAGGATGGCGACAGACAGTGGTTTGTCTTTGTCATAATCTGGCGAAACAAAAATGTTTTCAGCAGGAATTTTATGCTCAAACTTTTCCTGCATGCTGTCTATATTTTTATTCAACCCGCCCCGGCAAGCTGACAGCAACACCCAGAAAGTTAATGCGAAACCAAATACCAGGACGACTTTCAAAAAAGATTTCATATCATAACCTTTAGATTCCAATCGAATTAGATCCGCAGCAATAACATCGACAAATACATCTTTGTTCAGTTGCCGGTATTAACCCGGCCTGCCGGAGTCGGCATTTGAGCCAGAACATAAAAGGATCTGTTGGCATGGCTATAACCGTGCCGAATAATGGTGACGTCTTTTAAAGCAATCTCAACCTTGGTCTCAGAAAGTTTCTGGGACATGGAACCCGTGCTTTCGGAAATTGTTTTTAAAAGAATATTGTGATGCGCCGCAAGATTAAATGCTAAATCAGCCCTGGCCTGGCGCTCGGCTTCCTCCCAGGCATTACCCGGTTTAATCCGGCCGGAGGCAGTGCCGATGCCATATACATATCCAGGATGTGATATTGGTTTTTTGACCCATGCAGGCGGTTCATCGGCGTTTATGTTGACCAGGCTGTCATCAATCTGATTCACCAGGCCTTGAAACAACGACGCATCCGGACAAAAAGCACAAAGTGCAATAATGCCATTCCCCATGCGATATTCACGGACAAACTTCAGGTTTTTTTCCAGAACCGAGGCTCGATCCTTCCATCCTTTTTCGATCACATAGGATGCATTCAAACCTTTACTTTGTGTTTGTGAACCAGCCCATCCTGCTTCAATAAACACGTTGTCGTTTTTCGCCATATTCGCCGCACTGTTTTTCAAGAGGACTTCTTTCTGAAGAGCGGCGTCAAGATATATTCCGCCATAGCCATAGCCAATCCGGCAGCCATCAACTTTCGGTAGCTCAGCATACCATCGCGGTATTAATAAAGTTTTAGGACGTAAAGTGTTTTCAGTATTCTGGGCGATGTTTTGCTGGGAACCTTGACAGGAAATCAGGGGTATCACTAATAAAACCGGCAAAAGAAAAGCTATCACGATGCAACAAAGGCTTCCTTTTGTTTTTACAAATTGGCGGCAACGGTTGTAGGTTTTTACTGTCTTCAGAACGTTAAATTTGTTTCTGAGCATCAAATCGGACTTTAGTGATTGAACAAACATTGAGTCTGTACCTAAATATAACCCAAAATAATCGTTAACAAAATGGGCAAAACTTCAGGATCGGGGTATCCGTCTTTATTTCTGTCCATCAGCCGGATACCCCTCCCATACAACACGCGGCTGAACGAAACCCTTTATGCCAGGTTGAGAGATTCGGATGTATCCCGAACAACCGAACAAGCCGTTTCGTTCAGGGATCAGCAATGTCAATAAAATTGAATTAAGGAATCTATTTCTCTGTAAAGTCGAGTTTGTCGAGCTCTTTTTGTAGATCTTGGAAGCCGTTTTTAGCCTTAAACTCATTGTAAAGAGCATATTCATTTTTAACAAGGTTCTTCGTTTTATTTTCGATCTCCTTTTTAAGTTCGCTTGCCCTCCCTATGGGCCACAGAGCCAGGCTATGCCAGGTACCGTCCGGGCATACTTTACGCTTTACGATTGTGCAGCCGTTAAGAATATGAGAAGAAACACCCTTACCTACCGATTGGGAAAACTGGAGTGCCTGGGCTGCATCACCGATACCGGATTGTTGCATAAAATCTTTTACCATGGCCTGAACTTTCACCTCAATGGCCATAACAACTTCTTGGCGTGCCCGCTGGTCTGCTGAAGTTTTGGACAGTGCTTGCTGATTCATTTTAGCAATTCCGCTACCATAGACTCCGTCTTCAGCTGAAGGCGGGTTCACTGTCCAATCCGGAATACACTGTGTCTGTTCCGGGGTCATAACAGGTTGAGACGCCTGTGGTGTTGCACAGGCCATGATTAACAAGCCGGCCATCATAATAATACCCAATACCAAAAACCGCTGTTTTCCGTTCATCATCTGCGCCTCCTTTTCATCACTTGTTTAAAAGTTTTAACTAAACAAAAAAAATATTTATAAGCCTCGATAAATTTTAGATCTACGAAACACTCTCTGAATATAGTCTTGCGTTTCCTTATGGGGGAGTTTTTTTCTTAGGGCCACATGAATATCTTTGGTTGTCATACTGTTGGCCTTTTTAATTGCCGGTTTTAGTTTCGTTTTACCGGTAAGCGCCCTGGCCACGTTGCCGGCTCCGGTGTTGTAGGCTGCAACTGTCAGTAAATAGGCAATCGTCGGATTTTCAATTCCTTTGAAATAGACATTTTTTGTCAAGGCCAAATAGCCCACTCCCAATTTGATATTGTTTTCAGGATTGTACAGAAATTTGGCTGAAGGTTTCTTATCCTCTTTGAATACATATTTATACGCATCCCGTCCGCCCGAGACAGGAACCAGTTGCATTAAGCCGTAAGCCGGAATATGGGAACGGGCCATGGGATTGAAATATGACTCTGTATGAATGACGCCGAAAACGATGGTAGGATCGATCTTCCTCTGTTTACAATATTTTAAAACGATGGGTTTATATCGCTCGGCTCGGATTTTCAGATGATCCGGCACCATCTGGACTTCAACGGACACAACCTTTTCCGGCGGCGCCGCCTTTTGAGGAATGAGCTTAGAGGATATCATTAATTTTTGTCTGAGGCGCTCTTTAACAAAATCATCAACATTTTTCGGGGAAAGCGTTTTCTTGCCTCCGGTGGAAATCTGACCGGCAAGAAGATTTGTTCCTGTCGGCCAACGGTTCGACATCATGCGTTTGAGTTGTTTCTTAATTTTTTCGGCAGCAGCCTCCCGGGGGTGTTTTTCATCCTTTGGGATGAGAACCTCAAGCGAAATCTTGCCTGATTTAAAATCCACTTGGGTCCGGCTTTCCTTCTCGGGCCCGTAGTCAACCCAAACCTTTTTGGTAGACCCGACAAATTCTCCCCATTTGGCTTTGACCGCCTCTTGATAGGCGGCGTAATCCTTTTCCTGCTCATCAAGAAAAGAACCAAATTGTTCATTTTCTTGTTTCACAAAAGCCTGGAAATCCTCATCAGCAGCAAAAGGTGAATGTATTACCGTTAAAGATAAAAAACAGAATAGAGCTGCAAGAAGAATACATTTTGTTTTATTCATTGTGGCTCTCCAGAAAGTTAATAATGATTAAATGTTTTTTGGGGGAGGTAACATCAGAATCCAAAATTATCGCCACTCAAATGGAGACTAAATCTCTCGTTGATAGAACAATAGAATTAAGACTTTTTAAAAATAAATTAACCATGCAATGTTACAATCTTGCATTCAGATTTTCAATATGATAACTACTCAATCGTTATTGGAGACGATTCTGTTGTTCTACAGTAGCGTTATGTATATTAAATTTTTAAAAAAAATGTCAACATAAATTCATTCTGCCCCCTGTTTTCTTTGATTCACATATCGATTTATCATTATTTGGGGCTATTGTGATTTTACCGAATTGTGCCAGTTTTGATCGGAAGATTCATGATTTCCCACTTTTTCTTTACTAAATTTGGATCGTCTTTTAGTCAGCACTATAAAAAATGGTATTCGGGATTCGTTTTTGCTGTTCTGATCACCCTTTTGGTTGTGCTCGTGCAGCGGTTTTCCTTTATGCAGATCCTGGAAGCCAAATCGCTTGATGCCAGATTCTCAACAATTGAACCTCCTGAAACAGCATCTAAAGATATTATTCTGGTGGGAATCGATGATTCGAGTTTGAAATATTTTGCCGACAATGGCATTTCATGGCCCTGGCCAAGAAATTTTTATGCACACCTTTTAGACTATTTGACCGAATCAGGCGCTAAATCTGTAATTTTTGATCTTTTATTTTACCAGCTGGATATTGATCGGAGTGAATCTGATGGAACCTCAACAGATAAGGCCTTTGCCAGCGCCATTCGAAGGAACGGCAGCGTCATCTTGGCAAGCCAATTGACCCGGGAAGGTCTTGGGTCTCACCTGGATCTTTCAAGATTCTATCTCGATCTAAACAAAAATGTTGCCGCCACTTCAAACCAATTTGGCGGCATTCTTGCGCCTATAGATCCTTTGCTCCATGCAACCCATCAATTGGGTATCGTGAATGTGGAACCGGACCCCGACGGTATCATCAGAAGGATTCCTTTAATTTATCCGTTCAACGGCCACTTTTTGCCGCAGATAGCGGTCAGCGCCTTTTTGTCTTCCAAAAACATGCCGGTCCGTTTGCAACGCTCATCGAAATACATGGACATCGGTGAAACACATGTTCCCCTCGACAATACCGGCAACTATCTCATTTACTGGTATGGCCGTCAAGCCATTTGCCGATTCATTAAATGTGTTCCGATTTCGGCTGTTATCCAGTCAGCATCCGCCACTCAGGCGGGTGTTTCGCCACAACTTTTACCGGATCTTTTCAAGGATAAATTTGTCATCATCGGCGTAACTGCCGGCGGGCTTATGGATTTAAAATCGACACCCGTGTCAGATATTCAGCCTGGTATGGAAATATGGGCCACCATTCTCCTCAACCTGATCAGGAATGATTTTGTTAAGCACAGCAGCTTATTTCTGAATGCATTGCAGGTGATGATCGTCGCTTTTATCGTATTTTTGCTTATCACACAAATGCAAGGCATTGCCTCACATGGTCTGGTTCTTTTTACGACGGTCATCATTGGATTTGAAACGTTTTGGGCGTGGCGGTTTTATAAGCTGGCATTAAGCTTCACCATGCCCATGTGCGGTTTAATGGTATCCTATTTAACCCATACATCCCTTGGTTATGTCATTGAAGGGCAGGCAAAAAGAAAAATAAGCAAAGCCATGGCACGTTACCTTCACCCTGATCTTGTGCAACAAATTGCACTGGATCCGGAACAGGTTGAAATGGGTGGGCAGGAAGTGGAAGCCACGGTGATGTTTTCAGATATTTATGATTTTACCACCATTTCAGAAAGTTTTACGCCACATGAGCTTGTTGCCCATCTGAACAGCTATTTTTCAGATATCACTGGTTTTGTTCTTGATAATGACGGCATGCTGGACAAATATACCGGTGACGGAATAATGGCTATTTTTGGAGTACCCCTTCCACGAAATGATCATGCCTTCCTTGCATGCCAAGCGGCATTGGCCCACAGGGATTTTAGCATTAAACTGGCAAGCGCGAACCATTTGTCCGTCTCAGATCAATTCCACAACCGTACCCGGCTTGGAATTCATTCAGGCAAAATTGTGGCCGGTAATATTGGGTCCAATCGACGAATGGACTATACAGCCATCGGAGATACGGTGAACCTTTCCGCACGACTGGAAGGTGTTAACAAAATTTATAAGACCAAAATCATTATCAGCGATGCCACTTTTAATTTGATTAAAAATGAATTCATTTGCAGGGAATTAGACTTTTTAAAGGTAAAGGGTAAAAAGGCACCTACCCGTATTTATGAATTAATCGCCCATCAGGAACATGGTGACACTGATCAGTATCAATGGATCGAAAAATATCACGAAGCCCTGGAAACTTATCGACAGGGAAACTGGGAAAAAGCCGGCGCCCTTTTTGAGGGGCTCGCCCGGGAGAAACACGCTGATCCGGCCAGTTTGGTCATGGCAGAACGGTGCGAGCATTTAATTGCAAATCCGCCCACACAATGGGACGGCATTCTGAAGCTAGAGGTAAAATAAAATGAAACGATATGTATCTGTTTTTATCCTGTTCATGTTTTTCGTCCCTATAAGCGGGATTGCCAAAACATCCACCATCAATGTAAAGCAAGACCGGGCCTTATTGCGCAAAGGCCCCGGATCATTTTATGAAGTGCTCGCCGCAGTGCCAAAAGGCACTGTTTTAAGCGTCGTAGAATCTCTGCGTGGCTGGATCAAAGTCAAATTTCAGAAAAAGACCGGATTTATATCAGAAAAAGTTACGAAAGAAGCTATGTCTCAAAAAGATGTTTTTTCCATGATGGCATTTCAGCCAGCCGCACTCCAACTGTCGCGTCATGGCATGTCAGCCGGCGCCAAGGGATTTGCCATGCGATTTGCAAAGCGGATTAATGGAAACAACCAACTCATTGATCAGTTCAGCGCTTACCAATTGAATCCTGAATTATACGAGCACTTTAAAGATGAAACTTATAAAAACCAAAATTTGCCGAAGCTGCGGAAACGATTTCCAATAGCCAAAGTGGAAGTTCGCAGCGACTTTTCCATGATAGAAGAAGGCATCGGCCTGGGTATTGCCTCTAAAATCGGAACCCTGCAACTTTACGACAATAAACCTATCACCGATTACATTAATCTTGTGGGAAATCTTCTCGTCGAAGCCACCCCCGGTTATGACCTTTCATTTAAGTTTTTTGTGATCGATCAACCGTTTGCCAATGCATATGCCTGCCCAAGCGGATATATTTTTATAACCAAAGGTCTACTTCAATTAATAGAAAACGAGGGGGAACTTGCCGCTGTTCTGGGGCATGAAATCGCCCATGTTGTCTATCAGCATGGAATGCAGGAATTGGAGAAAAGAAAACCCATTATTATCGCCGAGGACGCCTTTTCCAAGCTTAATGAAGAAATGCCCCAAGAAAAGGACGATAAGTATAATAAACTTGAATCAGAACTGGATGATTTTGCCTTGGCCGTTTATGAAACCATATTTTCCGGTCGGCTCTCTCAATATGAACTTGAGGCAGATCGTTTTGGGATGGTCTTTGCCGCCCGCTGCGGGTATCAGCCCGGTTCAATGGCAGGTTTGCTTGAGCGGATGATTAAGTCCCAAACATTATCAGGCAATGATCATTATACCCAGGAACAGAATAAAAAGCGTCTTGACAACATTCAAAGTGCTTTAAACTCAGGCCGATGGAAAGGAAATTTTAACAATTTTGAAAAAAGATGGCAAACATATATGGCTCATTTAAAATAAAATCGTATTCCGATGTTATGAAACTCTTGCAGATACCCTGCGGGACCTTTTTTTCATTTTTTTTAATGATGAGGTAGCGGATTGAGCGTCTTTTCGAGAATGAGAGTCTCCCTTTCCCCGGTGGTTTTTCAGCCTTTGGGCGCCATAGGCCGGTCTTTTCTGGAAATGGTCAACGAGGGATTCCGAATGGTTGGGTTCCTCTTTATCATTTTTTCGGTGGCCTGGCAGCACCGCAAGGATGGACGCAAGGTCGTTTTCCAGGACGTAATCTCCCAAATCTACTTCACCGGAGTACAATCCATGCCCCTGGTGTTCGTCGTGGCTCTGCTCATGGGAGGACTCTTGATCATTCAGTCTGCAGAGTACATCACCTCGGTGGGGGAAGAGTTTTTCGGCACCCTGGTGAACGTGATCATCATCCGGGAGCTGGGCTCGCTCCTCACCGCAATCATCGTCCTTCTTCGTTCCGGCGCGGCAGTGGCTACGGAAATGGGCTATATGGCCGTTCTCAAGGAAACCAAGGGCATCGAAATGATGGGCATAAACCCGGTGCACTACCTTGCAATACCCAGGATGATCGGAATATCGATTTCCATGATCTGTCTCTTTGTCTGCTTCAGTATCATCTCGATTTTAGGAGGCATGTTGTTGACCTGGATGATAACGAATATCGAGATGACCAACCTGATAAAGGAGTTGTCCCGGTCCATCGGAGCCATTGATCTTTTTGTGGGAATGACCAAGTCTCTGTTTTTCGGCATCTTTGTATCACTGGTCTCACTGTATCACGGGTTCAACGCGGCAGGCGCGTTGACATCCATTCCCCCCAGGGTATCGAGGGCCATGGTTGAAGGACTTATTCTGTGCATTTCTTTCAGCGTGATGATCTCAGCGCTCTTTTACCTTTAACGGAGGATAAGGGTGGAAAAAAAAGATAACATTCTGATAAACTTGAACAGAGTGAGCCTGATGCATTCCGATAACACCACGCGTGTCTTTCAAGATATTTCAATGAAGGTTAATGCAGGTGAAAAAATATTTATATTTGCCCAGCCTTACATCGCTGCGGTTCATCTTTTGAGAATATGTGCCACCATGTATCCGCCCACATCGGGAACGGTCACCGTGTTCGGCAAAGAAACCAACGAATTGGGGTTTCGGGATCTTTTACTCATTAAAAGGCACATCGGTTTCGTGGAAAGGGTCTCTTCTCTTATCAGTAATAAATCCCTTTTCGAAAATGTCACTCTCGGCCTCAGATACCACAATAACATCTCAATTAATGAGGCACGCAGACAGGCGCACACTTTTCTTTTGCATTTCGGCCTTTTGGAAAATATAAACGATAGACCGGCCTGGATTCCTCTAGAGAAGCAGAGGATGGCACTTTTTTGCAGGGAGCTGGTTCTGACACCCAACCTGCTGATACTGGAAAAACCATCTTACGGCTTGAGCCGTGATGAACTGGAACTTCTTATGGAAGCAATTTTAGCCTATCAGGTTAAAAGTAACTGCAGTATCGTTATCTCCGATGACGATGCTGATTTTTTTACCCGAAACTACGGTTTTTCCGTTTACAAGCTCATCGACGGATGTCTGTCGAGTTGAACGCAAGAGATAACCTAAGGAAAAAATGAAAAAAGAACGACCAAAACACGGACTTCAAATAGAATTTCGAGAAAAGATGGTGGGGTTTTTCATTGTGATTACCATAGGCCTTGCACTCGGCATCCTGGTATTCATAGGACGAGGTCAGCACTGGTTTAAGAAGAAGACCACCTACTACACTTACTTCAACGAAGGCTACAACCTCAAACCCGGCGCCCAAGTGAAAATCTTCAACACCTGGATCGGTTTTGTGGAAAAAGTAGAACTGACCAGGGAAAATCGGGTCAAGATAACCATCAAAATCTTCGAAAACGATGCGGCCAAGATCAGGGCCGACTCCATAGCTACGGTGGACAGCCCTACGATTATCGGTTCCGAGTTTATTGCCATCACCCCGGGTTCTCCTGAAAAGCCGGCCATTCCAAAGGGAGGAATTATTAACTCCAAGGCCAAGAAGAATATTGGAGAATACCTGAAGGAGTATGATATAGAGAAGAAAATCGAGGATTTCGGCCAATTAATCTCGGACCTCAAGATTGTGATGGAGAGACTTAAGGACCCCAAAGGTCCGCTGTTTAGTGTTCTTTATGACATGAAGGACGTAATGAACCAATTGAACAAGGGCGAGGGCAGCCTCGGTAGGCTGGTGATGGAAGAGGATCTTTACCGGGAAGCAAGGATGGCAATCAAAGATCTAAGGGAAGCTTCGGCGAGCATAAATGAATTGGGTAACACCGTAGCCGATGGGATCCACTTGCTGCCCGACACCATGGAGCAAATCAACGAGATCACACGCAAACTAGACCATGTCATGTCTCGACTGAAGACTGCGACAGAAAGAGCGCCGGCAATGCAACGGGAGGTGGAAGACGCACTCACCGAGGTTAACCGTATTCTCGAGTCACTGAAGAAAAGTTTTTTTATCAGACATAACCTGCCTCAGGAACCCGTGCCAAAGGTTCACGTGCCCGAGATAAGGGAGATGGGAAGATGAGGCGGCTGATCATATTTTCGATCCTGCTTATCATGATATGGAGCTGCGCATCTTCTCCCAAGAAGGAGATCGCGGAGAACTTTATGGTGAAGCGAGGGACAAATCTTTTGGCCAAAGGCGGTCGGCATCTGGAAAAAGGCTGTTTTAAGGAAGCAGCTACGAATTTCACCCTTGCCTACCAGGACTTCCAGGCTTCGGATCATCTGCCGGGTATGGCCCAGGCCCTTAACAATCTGGCGGTCAGCCTTTTGGCGGCAGAAAACCTCGAAAAAGCGGAACTTTTCGCATCCCGGGCCCTGGCCATCAACCGGTCTTTGGACGACGCCCTGGGTCAGGCAACCAACCTCTCGGTTCTTGGGATGGTTTACCTGAGCAGAGGAGAGGATGGAGACGCACGACGCCTGTGTCAGGAGGCTCTCGACAAGGCCCACAACGGCTCTGCCGAACTGAGGTCAAAAATACTGAACGACCTTGGTGTGGCGCTCATACATGCTGAGAAGATCGAGGAGGCCCGGACTCATCTCAATCAGGCTCTGACCCTGAACCCCGATTCCGCGGCGGTCCACCAGAACCTGGGAAAGGTCGCCGAACGCTCGGGGCATCTCTCAATGGCTGAGAAGTATTACTCGAAGGCCCTCGCGCTCGACAGAAAAAAAGGCTACACCCCGGGCATTGCAGCGGATCTCACCGCGCTGGGAAACCTTTATCTGAGAATGGATAGGAAACCCGAGGCCGCTGAGACCCTTGCAAGAGCATTGGGTCTCAGGACCCTGCTCAATCAGAAAGATAAGGCTGATGCCGTAAGGGAGGATATCAGACGTATAGGTATAGACGTGGGAGTGTCGAATCATGAAGTGGGTGAAGAGGAAATTCCGCCTGCCTGCCGGTAATAAAATCGTGTTACGCTCAATTAGGATTCTATCTCATACGATAGTACACCGTCGTCAGCGGATAGTCGCTTGAACGATCAACAAAGGTTAACGTATTCCCCTGCAGGAAATAGCCGACGATTCTGCTTAATATAATACGTAAAGCCGTTTTGACTAGAAGTGGTTTCAAAACCTTCAATCAGGTTCAAAGTCCCCCGCTAAAGGCCAGCGGGATAAAAAGGCGGACCTAGGGATTCAAACGTAGGAATATATGTAATATTTCGAGTATTGAATCCCTCGTTCCAACACAGGAATTGGGCCTGAGGGGAGGTTTTGAAACCACTTCTATGCCTTAATTTCCGACATCTCTGTTGCGCTGTTCACCCCAGACCTGAACAGTCTGTTTTTTCCATATCCCTCCAAAGATACTGAAGGTATGCAAATCTGCAAAATTAATTTGAGTCAAACCGGAACGCTTGGCTGCATCGCCGATAGCCCTGCTGCTCCACTCCGCGCTTAAACCTATACCGCTGACAGGTTCCTTTAATTGCTTGCTGCTAATTGCTGCGAATTTCGTCCCAATGGGCGTCTTGTTCATGTTTATAACCAAGGGAACTGTGACATTTGTATATATGAAACCTTGCATACAACCTGAACATATAGAATAAAACAAACAAATTAAGAACAAAAGGGAAATCCTATGCATAACTTCCTAATCCCCATATGCAATGGTTGTTTGACGGGAATATAGTCCGAACAAAATTACGAAGTATTCTTTATCCAAATGGTTAATTATTTTTATATCGCCGTCCTTTGCAGCAGCTGCAGTGCCGGCGTCACCCCAAAAGAACAACCAGGCGATAGAGTAGGCATATGACTTCCCTATTTTTGAACCCAGTTGTGTTTTTGACGTGTCGGTATCGAGGGGGACTCTTACTTTAGTATAAACACATCCTGACAATAAAGCAGAAATGATTATTGTTGTAAATAAAACCCGGAAGAAAGTATTGTTCAAATATTTAAACATGTTCGGATCCTTTCATGGTCTAAATTTTTCATGGTTGACTATCGTCCCCTCAATTTCCCCAGCCACAATACCGGGGATCAGATCATTCCAAATAGAAACTTACATTTATCTGAAGGATGTAAATGGTTTACCGATTAGTAAAACATAAAAATTGCTAAGGATTTTACGACAGGCTTTTGTAAGGATTGTTTTGTTATCTTGAATTTTCGTTCGCCTCGAAATTTGTCACTATTTACCAGCCATCTATGACCAGAGTCGAACCGCGATGGATTGCAGATATGTTGAACGGAGATTTTGCTCTCCCAGGATCATTCCCACCTGATTGATGATCTCTGCAGCTGTAGCCTTGTCCTTCAAAATGAATCTTTTCCTGGCATCGACTTTGATCTGCGTAGTTTTTGACGTTACTTCTTCTAAATCGATTACTATGTCGAGTTCCTTTGTAGCTGCAGTTATGGTTCTACCATCTACTGTCTTGTAGTCATTAATAGTCTTAATGTCCATTTTTTTCAAAGCATCAACCGTAGCGTGGTGAACCCGATCCAAAGAAGAACTGAAAGACTTGTAAGCTACATTGCTAAGCGTATAGGTTATTCCGGCTCCCGCACCCGTTAGGACAATAGCTGTACATCCTGCCAGTAACGGAAGAAGAAATACAACGAAACATTTTCTGTAAACGATCATATCACTTATTTGGGGTTAAAGCGAATTTCCTTTGAAAATGTGTTTTCCATATTCTTGACTAAGGTAACAGTAACAACCTGGTCTCGATTGGTAAAGCAATTATCATCTATTTGATTTTATGTGATAAGTCAATAATATTTGAAAACTTGACGGGGTAGAAGTTGGCACAACCGATATCTGGGTTCGAATCCTATGGGACCTTCGATGACTTTATTAATAGATTCAGGAGGTCTATTGGATTGAATTTTTGTAACATTCTGTGATATATGGAATCAGTAATAAAAAGCTCCAAGTTTCACTTGAGGCAAGTAAGAACAAGTTTGATTTCGGTTCGAAACCTTTATTTTTATTGGATTTGAAAATTTAGTCACTTCATCGTAAATCAATTTTCTTACTTTCTCCCTGTCTTAATACAGGCAGGGATCAGACAAGTCCTTTTCGCCATTGATATAATCATCTAATTTTATTATAAGCTGAATTTAAATGAAAGAGCTAAAGAAAAAGTGCGGATTGAAAGAGCCAAAGAAAACGCACGGACAGCACAAAAACGTATGAAAGAAATCGAAGCCAAATTGAATGAAGCAAATAAAAAAAATTATAACTCTGAAAAATTCATTATAGGACTTCAAGCAACGTTGAAATCTGTGCGTGAAGAAAATGTTAAATTGAAAAAACAGTTAAACGAAATAACCAGAAAAACGACATCTTTAGAAGAAGAACGAAAAACAAAAGAAGATATTGTTGCACAAACAAAATCAAACAAGAATATTTCTAAAATAAATTCAAAGGTGGTTAACACCGAATCAGATAAAAAAAATCAGGAGCTAATTTTTAAGGTCCAAATTACTTCTTCAAGCACTCGTCTCGCAAAAAATTCTTCACAATTTAAGAGGCTCGATAGTGTATGGGAATATAAAGATAACGGCCTATACAAATATACTGTAGGAAACCAAAAAGATTTAAAATCAGCATCTGTTTTACAGTCGGAACTTCGAAAAAAGGGGTTTAGTGGCGCTTTTGTGGTTGCTTTCAAAAATGGAAAA
>Ga0102962_1000129_pt1 | contig 43464 bp, 33 predicted proteins | sample SalPonF2_C_D2_MG_FD_84519 | JGI IMG/M metagenome (GOLD analysis project Ga0102962, IMG submission 84519) | Salt pond soil microbial communities from South San Francisco under conditions of wetland restoration - Salt Pond MetaG SF2_C_D2_MG ...
TGCTTTACATAAATCCTGTGTCTGCGTCAATGCTGATTCGGTCCGGGCAATTAAAACAAGTGCAAAGTCGGTTTCACGGGCAAAAGCTAAAGCGATTTGTCGGCCAATGCCCCTGCTGGCCCCGGTTATTATGACGGAATCATGGTTGTGAGAAGCCAAATAATAGTTATTAACGATTTCAAAATTAATACTAAATCCAAAAATAAGCATGCAAGAGCTTAAGGTTTATATGAGCAGCTACCCTATCGTACATCCATAAATTTGTGTGTCTGCAAGCTAATACCCCATTCAGGATTCTTTTTCACATAATCAATAATGAGCTCAACGGCCCCCTCTTTCTCCCATTCAGGCTGCAAAAGCAATTTAGTACTATCGGGGCACTGGGCCGCATTTTTCTCCGCCCACTCCAGATCTTTATTGGTTAAAACTACTACCTTCAACTCATCCACATATGGAAAAATATCATCCAGAGGTTCCTTAAATCGCTTGGGAGAAAGCGTTATCCAATCCAGATAGCCGGAAATGGGTGAAGACCCACTCGTTTCAATATGAACCTGAAGGCCGGCTTGCTTAAGCTGGAAAGTAAGAGGATCCAAATCGTGCAATAAAGGCTCTCCGCCTGTAATAACCGCAAACTCAGCCCCGCTTTCTTTGGCCCGGCTTACAATATTTTCCACGGTATCGGTCGGATGCTTATCCTCGTCCCAGCTTTCCTTCACATCGCACCACCAGCAGTTTACGTCACAACCTGCAGTGCGTATAAAGTAGGCAGGTCGTCCGGTATGTGCCCCTTCTCCCTGTATGGTGTAAAAATCCTCCATCAATGGATATTCGACCGCTTTCATCTCATCCTGGTTAATAAGAGATTCCAACTTTTCCTGATCTACGGTGTTAAACATCGTCTTCTGTATATTCTACCCAACTGTTATCCGTTTCCCAGACAGTAATATTCAATTTGATGCCATCGGGAATTCGCTGTTTGGTTTCTTTATAAATAAATTCGGCAATTCGTTCAGCTGTAGGATTTACAGGCAATTCTTCATTAAGCACTGAATGATCCAATCCCCCTTTTTCAGGGCCTTTGGCAGCCCATTTCAATTCCCGGAAATCGCAAACCATATCATTCGTTTCCAAGTACTTGGACGGATTTAATTTTTCAGATTTTGCTTTCACCTGAACTTTGTAACTGTGACCATGCATATGCCCACATTTGCCGTCGTATCCATCAATAAAATGGGCCGCGTCGAATTTAAATTTCGTATGTAATGTCCACTGGGGCATATTCACTTCTATAGTTCAATCTTATTAAGGTAATTTTGCCATCATGCTATAAGCCTTGAAAATAAGCAAATATTGAGACAATTAGGAAATGTTGTTGAATGCGATAAGTATAAATAATTAACGTTATAAGATGTCAATCAGTCCGGGAAATGTTAGTAAAAAATCGCAGATAATATTTCAACTAGCAGCTAAGTCTCAAACTTACATAGTTTGAGATCTCATTTCCACTGTTCTGCGATCCTCCCCGTTATGCTCTGAGTTAATTGCCTGTGAGGACACGGAGCGTCAAAAAGGGGTCAGCCAGAGGTTAGAGACTTGTTGAGATATATGGATTAATCTATAGCTTACATCAAGCCGGCCACTTAATGGTACACCCCAATGATTTCGTTGTCTTCGGATTGATTTCTACTCCAGCCCCCAAGGCTTTAATTGCATTCTTCAAATACGGTTGTTCTACATTTTTGGCCGAACTCGCATTGTCATCAATAGCCCCGCGATAAACAAGCTTCAAGTCGCCATCAAATAAGAAAATATGCGGAGTGTGAGTTGCCCCAAATGCCTGGGCCAGCCTGCTGTCTTTATCCAGTGCATAGTAAAACTGATAATTACTCTTCCGGGCCCGCTCCTGCATATCTTTCATTGATTCTCCTCGATTGCGATAGCCTGAGTTGGGATTCAAAGCAATCATACCGATCTTATTTTCTTTGGCAAGCTTTGCGATAGGATTATACCGATCTTCCCAGCGGGCTACCCATGGACACGTATTGCAACTGAAGTTGACCAATAAGCCCTTTTCCCTGGCAACTTCTTTGAGTGTCAACATCTGGCCTGATACCTCTTCTACCTTTAGATCAGCAAAAGGGATTTTTGCACCAATCTCCAATTCGTCTGAAGCCTTCTCTCCCTTTATAGGCAAAAAGGCAAGTAAACTCATCCCCAAAATTATGGGGATTACATACCATAAACGTTTTTTGGTCATAACTCTCATTAATTTATTGCTTTTTTATGTAATGTTCGAAAGTCTCATAATCGGCTTTCTGTTCCCAACTTCCCACAACAGACCCGTCTTTAGAAATAACCTGGGAAAACGGCAATGCCCCACTCCATTTTTTGGAAATAGCTTCAATAAAGGGTTGGTCCTTACCGGTCTTGAAGTACGTTGTCCAATCCACCTTATGCTCTTTTAGAAAATTCAATGCCCGATCACGGCTCTCTGTAAAATCCGCTGAAATAAAAATAACCTGCAATTGATCGGGATAGGCTCGCTGCAGTTTTACAATTTCGGGAAACTCTTCTACACAGGGAACACACCATGTGGCCCAGACATTAACCAATACCGCCTTCTTATCCCGATAAGAATTAATGACATCCTTAAGGTCGGCCGGACTTGCATCCTTAAGCAAAGTATCGGGCACCGCCGGCCTCGCATGCAGAAATTCACTCCCAACGGGCAGCAATACTAAAAACAGAAGAAACCTTAAGAGGGAATAAAAATTCTGCATAGCAGCTATTCTTTTTTTGTGGGATCCCAAAAGTGAGCCTCAATATCAATCTGGTACTCATCTACAAACGTTACGCCCTCCTGCTGCAAACGCTCGCGCATGGTATCATCCGGAAAGTGAGCTCGTCCCGTCAGCTCACCATTTCTATTCACAACGCGATGGGCGGGTATATTCGTTTCTCCCGTATTATTAAGAGCATAGCCCACCATTCGAGCACCTGATGCAATCCCCAAAAACCGGGCGATAGCACCATATGTTGTAACTTTACCTTTTGGGATCTGTGCGACAATCTCGTAAACCCGATCGTAATAATCATCCATTCTTGTCATTTAATATTTTACGCAACTTTTCGGCAGTAGTTCCATCAAGCGAACCAGAAGATTGAGCTAAATCAATAGTTTGAAGGCCTAATTCACAATAAGGCCTGCGTAATTTTTGATGATCTCGGAGTAATTCCAGATGCTTTTGCACAGTCCCCAAATCGCCACGTTTAATGGGGCCGGAAAGCGCCTCGGCGAAAGACATCCCTTCCGCATTTTCCAAAGTTGTCTGAATCAATGGCAATAATGCCTGTTGTAACTGAGATTCAGGTAATCCGCCCAGAGCTCCAATCCCGGCAGAAGCATCTAACAGGGTATACAAGTAGTTAGACGCCATCACAGCCGCAGCATGCAGATAAGGTTTCTGACGAGCTGTAATCCTAAAACTATGGGCATCAAATATTTTTGCGATATTTTCTATAATCGGGAAGACTTCCTCATCCCCCTGCAAGCTAAAATAAATCCCATTAAAACTTTCAGGGCCAGATTGAGGGGTGAATGTCTGCAATGGATGAAAAGAAGCGGTACGTCCCCCTTTTTCAGCTAAAGGATTTAACAAATTGGCAGATTCATTCCCTGAACAGTGAACGTAAAATCGTCCTTCAAAATCACCCTTTAAATGAGAAAGACGTTCGGCAACTTCGTTAATAGCTCCGTCGGGAACAGTAATAAAGACAAGTTCCCCCAGCTGGCTGCTATCTTCCGGAAAAGCACCTGAAATAGGGATATCGAGTTGCCGGGAAAGAGTTCGTACTTTTTCCGGAGTTCGATTAAAAATACTTTTAACAGGGATATCCCGACTTGAAAGGGCTTTAACCAAAGCCATCCCTAAAGCACCCAAACCGATGACTGTAGTTTCGGGCAACTTCATTAGAATCGCCTAAAAGAATACACGTTGACGATCGGCATAAGCCGTCAATAGACTGCCGGAATAATGTTCATATTCTCCACGGAGAAAATTCAGCTTTAATCCCCACTTTTGAGCAACAATTACACCAGCAATAAAAGCGGTTTTGCCCTGAATATGAGATTCTCCGCTGTTCAGATAATTCATTAGTCCTGATATGTTATTTTTTTCAATCAGCTTGCAAATGCGCTCAAATTCTTTCTTTCGTTCATTCGCAAGCTCACAACAAAAAACGAGCAGGGCGTTACGGGGCGCCAATACTTCTTCAAGTACATATGCCAACTCTTTTACAATCGCTGGATCTTCATCGGCAATTTGTACGCTAAGGGCCGAAAAATCATCCGAAAGCGTCTGTAAAAACATCAGCTGTTGAAACAGGCTAACATCTTTGTCAAAAGCAGCATCATAGATAAAAAAGTCATCATCCTCATCACAAAACTCATTACGCATGTAATCATTTACCGGCACCTTGCCAAGAGGAGTCTCGAAATATGAATTTGAACACATCGGCAATTTTTTATCCAATGTCTCATTATGCGATTCAATCACTACAACCGTATCATAATTAGACATATCCAACCGGCTGTATATATTGCAAACCCGCTCGAAATTGTCATCATCAATTCGCTCCGGAGCAAAAAGCACTCGAATCAGCTCATTCTCTCCCTCGTGACGTTCCCGCGCTTCATTCAATCCTTTTTCAATTTGTTCGCGGGAATAAGAAGTGATATTCATAAAGAATACTAATCATTTTGTTAATTACTGATAATACGCAATTGCTAACCAGTGATCTTTAGACTGAAAACTACAAATTTTAGCTCTTTTGTCATTATTTATTTCTATAAAAAAATCTGTTCCTGCTTCCCGTACTTGCACTTGATTCATATTCAATCGTAGTCCCTGTCCCTCCAGTTTAATGAACGCTTCCTTGATGGTCCATATACGAATCGTATTCAAAGATAACAATTCATCGGTTTCCCGGGGATGCACGATGCGCTTTTTCAACCGTTCGGGGACTTGACGTTCAATAGGCTCGGCATCCACGCCAATGGCAGCATCAGAACTAACACCGCAGAATACTTTATCCCTGGAATGCGCAATGCTTACGAAATAGCGATCTGATTTATGCATCCCATACGGACGTCCCAGCGCATCTTTAAGGATCTCAAATTCATCACCGGGCACCCCCCATTCAGAAACAAGCTTTTTTATCAGAACCCGTGAAGTTAGATATTCACGTCGGCGCCGATCATTTGTAAAGGCTTCCAGTTCTTCAATTTCATGTTGTCGAAGATGGATAAGCAACTCCTCCGATATAGGTTTAATCGTTTTAAGCCCGAAATTACCCCTGAAGGGAAGTTGATATACAATATCGGCAAGTTCATCAGACATTTATAAATCGAAATGTTATGCGATTAATAGAATAATTCGTTCGTAAATTTGAAACTTAGTTTCAACATCAAATCATCTACACCACTCTGCCCAGAGTAATTTTTGTAAATACACGTTCAAGGCAAGAAGGAAATATTAAAATAAAAAAAGTCTCTTATTAAAGAAGTCCCACGAAATTGAACGTTTGTTTAGAAGCAAACCCATGCTAAAATATTTATAGATATTATATAGGATAACAAATTTATGCTCCCAAAAATCTTTTTTATCCGGAATTCTAAAACGATTTCAAGAGCTTGAGAAAAAACTCACAATTTAGTGGTCAATTCTTTATTTTTAGCGACTTAAAACCAATTTCAAAAGAAACAGAATAAAATTAACATTTTCTCATGAGCAATACTGATTCTTCAGTAAGCGAACAACACGAAATACGCCTTGAAAAGCTGCAAGAACTTCGTGAAATGGGCTACGACCCATATCCCTATGATTTTGAGGTGACCCACAAGAGTAACTACATACTGGAACACCCCGAGCTGATCAAGAAAGATGATCAAGGCGAAGATGATGTAGAATCAGTTGCCGTAGCCGGTCGTATTATGACCCGTCGCATCATGGGAAAATCAACTTTCTTTAATCTTCAGGATTCCCAGGGACAAATTCAGATTTATATCCGACGTGACGATGTTGGCCAGGAAGCATATAACAAGGTATTCAAGAAACTCACTGACATTGGAGATATCGTTGGGATTAAAGGTTACGTTTTTAAAACGGGAACTGGAGAAACCACCGTTTATGCCAAAGAGTTTCAATTACTTAGTAAGACATTGCGCCCCATTCCTATTCCTAAAGAGGTTGAAGAAGATGGAGAAACAAAAGTTTATGATGCTTTTACGGACAAAGAACAACGATATCGACAACGATATCTGGATCTGATTGTTAATCCACAAGTCAGAGATGTTTTTCGTCAACGAACAGAGATGGTTCAGGCGATGCGCAATTTTATGACGGAAAAAGGTTATATGGAAGTGGAAACTCCCATCCTGCAGCCTATTTATGGTGGTGCTTCTGCTCGTCCGTTTGAGACGTATCACAATACGCTTGATATGAAATTATATCTGCGAATTGCCAATGAGCTTTACCTGAAACGACTTATCGTAGGCGGATATGACGGTGTATATGAGTTTTCAAAAGACTTTCGCAACGAGGGACTTTCTCGTTTCCATAATCCTGAATTTACACAAGTTGAGCTTTATGTTGCTTATGAAGATTATAACTGGATGATGGATTTTGTGGAAACCATGCTCGAACAGGTAGCTTTGACTCTTCACGATTCAACAAAAGTTCAGGTGGGTGAACATGAAATCAACTTTAAGCGTCCCTGGCCACGGATTCCCATGTTCGAAGCTATTGAAAATGAAACCGGCAAAGATCTGTATGGCAAAAGTCTTGAGGAATTGGAAGCCGTTGCGGATGAACTGGACATAGAACTGGAAGACGGGGCTGGCAAAGGCAAAATTATCGACGAAATTTTTGGCGAATATGTTGAGCCCAAGCTCATTCAACCCACTTTTATTACGGATTACCCCATCGAAATGAGTCCTTTAGCTAAAAAGCATCGCACAAAAGATGGGTTGGTTGAGCGCTTCGAATGTATCTGTAATGGTAAAGAAATTGCTAATGCTTTTTCCGAACTTAATGATCCGGTTGATCAACGTGAGCGTTTTGAGGAACAAGCACGGCTGCGTGCAGGTGGAGATGAAGAAGCTATGACCATCGATGAAGACTTCTTGCAGTCTTTAGAATATGGCATGCCCCCAACTGCAGGACTTGGCATCGGCATTGACCGGCTGGCTATGATCATGACCAATTCGGATTCCATCCGCGATGTACTCTTCTTCCCACAAATGAAACCAGAGAAGGGCTAAGTTTTAACTGTCAAATAACAAATTTCAAATGTTTCATCAACATCATACCCTGATTGAAATCAGTCCCAGTTTCTGCAATCTGGGGCTTGAAATTTGTTCATTATGAAATTCGAGTGGTACCTAGCCTTACGATACTTTAAAGGAAAGCGTAAAGGATCTCGCTTCCTCTCATTTATCAAGGTTATGGCTATTACGGGGGTCGCCGTTGGATCGGCAGGATTGCTCATCGCATTGTCTGTCGTGCACGGATTCAAATCAGTCATTGATCATAAAGTCCTCGGATTTGCCCCCCACATCGCGATCACTACTTTTAGTGATGAGCCTATTTATCGGGCGGACACGTTGCTTCCTGAAATTAAAAAATATCCGGAAGTAGCGCAGGCCCAAGCCGTTGTGGATGGGCAAGCCATGCTGCAGTCTCCTGATGAAGTAACCGGAACCCAATTCAAAGGGGTTGACGAATCGGGAGATGTAACAGATATTCGGAATTATATTAAGAAAGGCAAATATGATCTTTCAACTGATAGTACCGGGCTGCCAGGGATCGTAATCGGAGCTGATCTGGCAAAAACACTGGGGGCAAATATAAATTCAGTATTGACAGCTTATACTATTGAAGGTATTCCCTCCCCTCTCAGTTCACCAGAGATTAAACAATTCCGATTGACCGGCATCTACCAGACTGGTATCGGCCAGTTCGATGACATTTTCGCAATGGTAGCACGTCCCTATGCTCAACAATTATTTGAAATGCCAACGACCAGTGCTTCATCCATAGAAATAAGGCTGCGGGATCAATCACAAATTTCTTCTTTTGGCCAAAAATTGGCTGACGATTTGGAATTTCCCTATTTCACGGAAACTATCTACGATCGCTACAGTAGTATCTTTGCCTGGGTAAACCTGCAGGAGCAAACGATACCTTTTGTTATTAGCGTGATGATTATCGTAGCTGCCTTTAACCTCATCGGTACTATTTTGATGATGGTCCTTGAAAGAACCCGTGATATCGGCATCCTAAAAACAATGGGAGCCGGAGATAAGAGCATCCGGTGGATCTTTCTGCTTGAGGGATTTTTTGTGGCTGTAGTGGGGTTATTGATTGGAATTTCGCTGTCCTTGCTTTTTGCCTGGCTGCAGTCGACCTATCATATTATTCCCCTCTCGGAACAGAACTATTATATGGCCTACGCCCCAGTTGAACCACATTTAGTGGATTTTGGGATTGTTGCAATAGTTACGCTGGTACTCTGTGCATTGGCATCCTGGCTGCCGGCTCGAATAGCGGCAAAAACTGATCCACTGAAAGTTATTGCATACGGGAGATAAGCATCAGATACTTTTATATGTAAATAATTGATATGCTACTCATCAGAGTAAATTCAGTTCATAAATTTTGAATAAGCCGTTTACAAATAATAATTTCCACCAATTTTTCTGCTAATTTATAATATCATAAAAATGGCCAGAAATTATCTCCGTTGGCTATTACTATTTGGGATCATACTAAGCGTTACAGCTTGCCATCAAACCAGCAAAACTACCTTATTCAAAGCCTTAACTCCTGATCAAACCGGCATACATTTCAATAATCGTATTAGTGAAAAAGATTCGGTCATCAACGAATATTTATATATGGGTGGAGGCGTTGGCATAGGTGACTTTAACAAAGACGGCCTGAAAGATATCTACTTTACAGGAAATCAAGTTAGCAGCAAATTATATATCAATAAAGGTAACAACCGCTTTAAAGATATTACCCAGAAAGCAAAGGTAGCCACTAATGAATGGGCGACGGGTGTTAGCATTGTAGATATCAATAACGACGGCTATGATGATATCTATGTCTGTGTCTACGGCGGTAAAAACCTACTCTTCATCAATCAGCATAATCTTACTTTTAAGGAAGAGGCTTCGGATTATGGATTGGATGTAAGAAGCTACTCAACCCAAGCTGCCTTTTTGGATTATGATAAGGACGGGAAAACAGATGTATTTCTAATTAATTATTTACTGAATGGCCCCAATCCTAATGTGCTTCATCCCAAAGATACGAGTGGAGACTCACCAGCCAATGACAAGTTATATCATAATATTGGGGACCCAAAAAATACGGGACATCCCCATTTTGTGGATGTAAGCAAAAATGCAGGAATAAGGGAAGACGGCTATGGCTTAGGGGTTTCAATAAGCGATTTTAATGACGATTCCTGGCCTGATTTATATGTAACCAATGATTTTCTTTCAAATGATGAGCTTTGGCTTAATAACAAAGATGGCACATTTACCAATATCACTGATGCAGCCCTAAAACATCAAAGTTATTCCAGCATGGGGGTTGATGCGGCCGATGTCAATAATGACCGTCTCTCTGATATCATCAGCCTGGATATGCTGCCAAAAACAAACAGCCGAAAAAAGCTCCAATATACATTTATGGATTATAACCGCTATCAGAGAGAGCGTTCTCGTTCCTATGAGCCAGAATTTTCGCGTAACATGCTCCAACTGAATAATGGGACAAGAAAGTATCAAGATAAAAACATTCCATTTTTTAGTGAAATTGGACAATATGCGGGAATTTCGGCAACAAACTGGAGCTGGAGTGTATTGGCAGCTGATTTCAATAATGATCAATGGAAAGATTTATATATCACGAATGGGAGTGGTCGAGATTTCCTGAATGCTGATTTCATTAACTACAGTATCTCCCATAAATTGGGAATGCGGGGAAATCCCAAAAAGAGTAAAAAACTTAGCCAGAAGTTAAGAGAACTGGGGTATATCAAATCTTCCAATTTTCTTTACCTAAATAATCACGATTATACCTTTGTTAATGCTCAAGATACATCAGGAGCATCTAAACCCTCTATCTCTAATGGTGCTGCGTATGTTGACTTGGATAATGACGGCGATTGGGATTTGGTTGTAAGTAACATCAATCAACCGGCATCCGTTTTCATTAATACGACCATCCAAAGTAATAAGAACGGAAGCCAAAAATCTCATTCTTCCTCAACTTCTAGTAACCACTATTTACAGGTAACACTGAAAGGTAATAAAACCAATAAAGATGCATTGGGGACCAAAGTGTATGTTTATACAGAAGGCATTTCTCAAATGCAGGAAGAGTATCCGGTGAGAGGTTATGCTTCATCTGTGGATAAAAAATTATTATTTGGACTTGGCCCTGCCAAACGGGTAGATTCACTCATCACTGTATGGCCGGACGGCAAGAGGCAAATCATTCAAGATATATCGGCCGATACCTTATTACATCTGCAATATGAAAAGGCCGATCCTACAGCGAACAGAGGTCGCAAAAAAAGAAATACCTTATTTAAAGAAGTCACCGGTAAAACCAACGTGCATTATAAACATCTTGATGTCTCTTATAACGACTTCCGATCTCAGCCTTTACTTCCCCAAAAATACTCCCAACTCGGACCTTTCATCACAAAAGGTGATGTTGATAACGATGGGTTAACTGATTTCTTTATAGGAGGTGGCTTTAATTCTTCGGGTGCACTGTTTAAGCAGCAAAAGAACGATCACTTCAACTATATAAAATTCGATACTACCAAAAAGTATCAAGAGGATATGAAGTGTACTTTTTTTGATATGGAAAATGATGGTGATCAGGATTTGTTAATCACGTATGGAGATACAAGATATCATAAGGGATCTATTTATTATAAACCCCGGCTTTATATCAATGACGGGAACGGACACTTTCAACTCTATGGAAATGCGATCCCAGATCATGTGCGGACGATTGCCGGTGCAGTAGCTATTGCTGATTATGACGGTGATGGGTACAAGGATATTTTTATCGGAGGCCGGGTCTCTAATATGTACCCCAAGAAGCCCAAAAGCTACTTGTTGCGAAATAATCAGGATGGGACTTTTAAGGATGTTACCCAGCAAGTGTCGCCAGCGTTACAAAAACCCGGCATGATGACCTCAGCTGTTTGGACAGACATCAACAAAAATAATCTACCGGATTTAGCAATAACAGGTGAATGGATGCCTCTTCGGATCTTCGAAAATAATGGATCCCAGCTGCATGAAATAACTGACAAAACAGGTATTCAACATATAAAAGGCATGTGGAAAAGCCTTGTAGCTTGCGACATTGATAAAGATGGCGATACTGATTTTATAGCTGGCAATTTAGGAGCAAATAATAAATATCATGTGACCCGCCAAAAGCCTTTAAAGCTATTTGCGTCTGACATCGATAAAAATGGTCTTATCGATCCGGTCATGTTCTATTATATCAAAGATCAAAGCGGTAATCGGAATTTATATCCTGCCTACAGGAGAGACAAATTACTTCGACAAGTGCAATCTCTGCATAAAGTATTTCCTACAAATAAGGCCTATTCAACAGCTACCTTCGATGATATCTTTGGCACGGTTGATCAAGATAACATTTTGGAATATACCGTCAATGAAACCAAAAGCAGTATTTTTGAAAATACCGGCGGAGGTCAGTTTGTAGAACATCAATTACCAGCTGAGGTTCAGTTTTCTCCAGTTGATGCTATCATTTGCAATGATTTTAACCATGATGGAAAAATGGATCTTTTACTGGCGGGAAATGAGTATCAAACCGAAGTCAGAACCGGAAGATATGATGCTTCCTACGGTTCTTTTTTACAAGGTGATGGAAATTTGAATTTCAAAGTAATTCCTCCAACTAAAAGCGGTTTTTTAGTCGATGGTGACGTAAAGGACATGTCTCTAATTAAAGATGCCCAAAATAAAACATTCATTTTGGTGGCTATCAACAATGATTCCATGGAGGTCTTTGGAGTAAACTCGACAAAAAATTAATATAACCTGAGCTTGAAAATAAGAATGATGTAAACAGGCCTCTAGAAGGCTCTCTTCCGTCAGCCGGTTGACTTCTCTCTTCGAAATAGTTCAACTTCAATACTAGCAAAATTCACGATGGCTTTCTGCTATATCCACATTTTAGTCACCTACAAATCATTTATACAAAAAACATATTTACAATCATTCAATTAGACCGAGTTCGAGTTAAGCATAACTATTCAAGTAATTTTACTCCCGAATAGCAGATAGATTCGCCAAGCTGCAAACTCAGGATGTTAGTGAGCGTCTGCAAAATATGCTCCTCCAAGTGCTCGCGCATGTTACAGCCAAAAGACTAAGTGTTAATACGTTTACTATTTATAGATTTCCGGCTTGGCTGGTTTGACTAAATCAACTGTTTCAAATTTGTAAATTGGAACCGTTGCCTCATTACAGGCACAAGTGGCAAACTTGCGCCCGTACGGGGGGATTACTTTTCTACCAGTCCCTTGGGTTAGAGGTAATTTTCGGATATCAAAGATATCTATTTCATTTCCCTATCATTCAAACTTAAATACCCGGTAAGAATGTGGCTTGAGTTTGATTGGAAACACATGAGAGCCATTATTTTTGGGTTCTATCCAGCTGCGTTGCGGTTCACGATCGGTACCTGGTATTTTTTTGCTGGAAATTAAATCTGTTAATGTCGAATACGGCTTTTTCGTTACGATATTAACTTTAGTCTCTTTAGGAAGAAATGACTCCACAACACAGGTATTATTGTCATACACAAACAGGCTTACTTTTCCCGGCCCTTCCATTGTAACATTCATTTGGCTTCCCAATACCTTACGGATTATTCCCAATGCTTTGGGAGGCAAACGATAGAGATCAGAAAAATTATCAGGTATAGTCAGAACATATAGCTTTCCTTTTGAATAATCGGCTTCATGTAACATAGGCCATCCATTTTGTCCGGCAATACCTGAGACCATCTCCCAAGAATCATTAGTCAGATATGAAATCTGGGGGATTAGCATAGGCTTATCAATATGTAACAAAGAACTTCTCCCAGCTGTAAAATCTTGCACTAACGCCTTTCGATCCGTATACCGCAACTCTACAATATCATTAATACCTCGATTTTCCACAGCGCGTAATAAACCGGATGTGATAATAACTTTTTTACCTTCCATTAATTGATTTTTAATCTTCTCTACAATGTGATCATCATATTTGGCCTCCTCGGTTAGTAGTATCACGCTATCCCTGGCGGGAAAATGAGGCTCCATATCCATGGGTAAACCAATCATGCCCAAATAATTTTGTAGAAAATCTTCTCCTACAGCATTATACGGTCGGTAACTTTTTATCCCAACCGGTTGACCTAGTTTGCCCAAAAACTTGTCTACTTTTTGAAAAGTATACCCAGCAGCCCTGGCAATTGTTGTTGGTTTTCTGGGTGTGCCTCCATTGAGATTCACCGGCTTCATCATCTCATCAAAATCAAAGCTAGTGTGCTGTCCCTGCCATGGTGCACGGAATGATGGCTGGATAGGACGTTGCAATTGACGAAAATCAAACATTGTTTGTTCCGGTGCTTTGGCAAACAGGGTAAGCCATAACTGTTCGGCATAACGATCCAGATATTTCACACCACCGGTATCGACCCATCCCCCGCCGTTGCCTCCCGGTTTAATATTCGAGTAATAACGAAAAATGTTATAACTCTCATATTGTTGTAGATGCTGCGGATTCATGATAGGATCTCGTGTTTCTGTGCCCGTATAAATGCCATCAAAAATATCAGGTTCCTCTTTCAAATTGAAACCAAGACCCTGAAAATGTTCATACCAATTAGGAAACTTAATAATAATTTTAACATCCGGATTTACCGCTTTAGCTGGACCAACGACAAGATTCTTGGCTGCCTTCGTCATTAGCTGCAATCGATACTGTGTCCAACTGCGGTCTCCTTTATCTTTGATTGCCCCATCCGTTTTACAGTTAGTGAAGAAGAAATCATCAAGGATAATATGGTCAAAATTCTTGGCCGTATACCGGGCAATCTCTTTTACTTTCTCACGATCTTTAGGATTGTCGTAACAAAAAGTCTGAAAACGGTTGGGCTCGCTTATTGTATAGGTGATGCCACCCCAAACTTCTATACCACGATCCCTGAAAAATTTCTTGGCAATATCCAGTGTTTTTTGATCTACCATATGAAGATCACGGTGGGTCTCCAGATAGATCTTATCCACTTTCACCTGACGGGTCATTTCATTCCAAATGGGCTTCAGATAATTGGTAGTATCTTTCATTTTGCTGGTCTCAAACGCCCTGGAATAAACGGAGACCTTGAAATTTTTATAACTCTGCGAAAAAGATGGAACGGATGAAAAACTAAAAAGGAGGAATAAAAGTAGATATTTTATCTTTTTCATGATGTTATAACCTTATAATTATAAATAACATATATGAGATGTGGTATTCCATACTCTACAATAATTCTTACGCAACTTATCATTACTTCAGAAGATGATTTGCAGCAAGTATTAGGAACAAATAATCAGTCGTACCACCCCCCATCACATATTCCCTCTGCTGCCATAAATACGGCCACTCCAATAATTCCGGGAAGTCCGGACGAATTAAAGCCGTTCCTGATCCAATACCACCGGGTATATACGACCAATCGGCACGATTAAAACCATAAGCCGGAATGAGCGACTTCGAACCTACCCCTGAAACAAAAGAAGTCGTATTAGTCCCCGGATGTGCGCCAAGCACAAAATCGATTGCATTTAACATATACTTATCTGAGACAATGTCGGGAAAATATTTATGCAGGAAATATTCTTTAAATCCAAAATGCTGTATTTTCCAGCCCGCCCCCCAGATATCAGGCTTGTAGGGCACTCCATATGGAGTGCTGGCACCTTCATTTTGAATCTGTTTATACCGAATTGCAACAGCCTTGGTAATGGTCTCCTGGTACTGTTTATTTTTAATCAGGGAAAAAGTCCTGCCCACAAGCCAACCGGTATCTTTTATGTTTTGAGCGATATCCCGAACATGATTCACAAGAAAATCAGCATATTTTTCTTCTTTAGTAGTCATTAAAAGTTCAACCGCCAACTTAACACGATCCATAGGGTTGTTATCGTTGGTACTCCTCCAAACTTCTTTGGCAATGTTAAGACAGTCTGTGGCCAGCGTATCATTGTAACCGGGCATTACTCGTGCGGCAGCGGCCAGTGCAGAGGCTGCATCTAAAGATCTCCCAGGGTTACTTTCTGTAAAGACCCACCGGTCATCCGCTGAGCCGGGCAGCCCCACCGATGGAACAGTACCATCAGCCTTGGAAGGATCAAAAAATTCGTTATCGGTCATACTTGCGGGATCCCCCAAATGTCTATATTGTTCTAAAGTGGCACTGATAATCCCCCTATAAAATCGTCCCAGGCTCTGGTATCCACCTACAATACTTAATAATCCATGCTCTATCTGTTGTAAAACATCAGGCTTACCATCTGGCTGACCAATGTTGACGACATGCGTATGCTGATTTATCGCTGTGTTGTCATATTCCACATCAAATTGCTCATAAGCCATAACAAGTCCGTAAACAGTAGTGGCTTGTGACTCAATCCTCAAATCGAAATCACCGGCATCATGCCAACCGCCACGGTTTAGACCCGGAACCGTTTCTCCGGGTTTATAATTGGTAAGCGTAGAAGGTCCCTGCGCATATCCATCAAAATGGACTGAATCTGTCAAAGCCATGCGGGCATCGTCCATGTGACACCAGTCGTGCCATACCCTATTTCTGTCATTTACGCGCATATGACACATCTGTGCAGGCAGAAAATACTTCAATGTAGGTTGCCAGACATTTTTTGCATAAACGTTTCTACTTATTTGAAAAGGATTTGTTTGTTGATCGCCATAACGAACCACATACATCCCGGGCTTTTCTACTTGCGAAAAGTCAAACTGCAGATAGTGATAACGTAAAAAATTACCCCAATCTTCAGGTTGGGACTTTAAAACGGGATCCCGACTTCCATCTTTAGAGATACGCAACAAAGATACAGGCAAGCGACGATCGTCATTCGCATCCAGCTGAATAGTAGCTATCTTGTGTTGCCTGGGATGATACCCCACCTGCGATACCTGCACTACCGGATCAACTTTCCACCCTTTAATAGCATGGGGTGTAACCAACCATTCTATTGCTCCTTTAGTAGCACCTTTTGGTACCAAGGACCGGACAATAAACCATCCCTTATTGTGCTTACCCCGCCCATCTAGTAGTGCAAGGCCGTTACCTTTTTGATTTATGATGGTCATTCGCTGGCGATCGGATTCAGGTGCTACAACGAGTTTGTTACCCTCGGCCATAGGCTTGACATGTAATTCTCCGTCACTGTTTCTGTACATTTTCCCGTTAGCCTGCCGGGGAAAAATGCCAAACTGATCGTCCATATAGTATGATTTCCCAAAAAGGATGCCCGGAAAGAGCTCAAAGTTAAATCCTACTTTCCCAACCCATTTAGCAGGCAACGGCTTATCCAGATCTACGATAATCTTAAAAGATTTTCCCACCGGGTTCACACGCACCGTATAACCGAGATGCAAATCAGGGTATTTAATAGGGTTAAAACCTTTTCTGTTTCTTGACGGATCCGGATATTCCAGGTGTTGGCTGATTGTTTGTTGTCTATGATTGTAAATTGTAGTGTCCACCTTTGGAATTGGGTCCCACTGACCCGGAGTGGGATTCAGACGCAGATCTCCATTAGTAGCCACCCGATGCCCATTTTGAAGAACAATTACTCCAGCCTGATGTCCCTGGGCATAAGAGTTCTGACCCAGCAAAACATTTATTCCTTGGTATTCAAGATAATTACGATCATTTAATGTCATTGATCCTGATGTTTCCTGAGCTAAACATGCTCCCCCGAAAAGGATGAAAAAAATCAAGGATAAAACTGATTTTCGAAGTAAGAATCTATTAACTGTTGACATACAAATGTTAATGTTAGAAACTGTTACGAGTATATTATCGATATTATTAAAAAAGAGGCTACTCTCCCTCAGTAGCCTCTATACCAAATTGATAAAACTGAAAAGATTTAATAACCCGGATTTTGTGCATCCAGTTTGCCACTTCCCAGTTCGGGATTATTACTGACTTCCGCAGCAGGGATTGGTAACAATTCATCGCGATTTGACTGAAAGTAAGGTAATGGATCGCTTCCCTGTCCGCCCAGAGGATCGCCTCCAAAATCATCGTAATAGCCTTCTTTTCTCCACCGCATGATATCTAAGTTACGCACTTCTTCATCTCCTAACTCGGCCATTTTCTCATGCATAATAATTTTTATTACGTCTGCTTTACTAGCGGCTGGATACTGCGCAGTGGGATAATGAGGCATAGATACACGATCACGAATTTGGTTAAGATATCCCAAAGCCCCTGAAATATTGCTTGAGTTGGTCTCTATGGTACACTCAGCCATATTTATCAGGATTTCGGCATATCTGATTATTCGCTGATTATTGCCTCCCGGATGAATACCTGTAGCTTGATCATAACTAAGCTTATACATGAGCATGTATTTACGCCAGCTGGTTTTTATAGGGGTACTGTTTATAGTTGAAGAGTTACCATGCTGCTCAGGGGCGGTCAGGGTATCTTTACCACTATTAAAAGTATCGCCTGTTTTATAAACCGACATAGCCATCCGGGGATCCGTTTTGGCAGCGCCAGTAGCTGTCATCTCAAAATTATTAAGATATTTATCAGAAGGTATCAAATTTCGCCAGGCGACAGGGTTATATTCTTGATTTCGAACAGTAGCCTGGGCACTATTAGGACCATCACCTACGTAGCCCCAGTCGAAGGCGTCGTCGCCCTTATCAATAAATACAGCCTCAAAAATCGACTCTTTATTAAATTCGGTTTCCTGTTTAAAGTTATCAAAATAATTATTCATTAAATCATACTGATTTGAATCAATAACCTTCTGCAAATAGGTTTTGGCATTGCTAAAATCCAACATTTGCATATAAACTCTACCCAGCATGGCATTTGCAGCACCGCTGGTTACCCGACCGCGATTGGCATCTGAATAAGATGCGGGGAGAGTCCCGGCTGCATCCTTAAGATCCTTAACGATCTGCGAATAAACCTTATCCTCGGTCGAACGGGGTTGAAATTGATCCGATCCCTTTACCGTTGTGGTATATAAAGGTACGCCTCCCCACATTGATACCAACTCAAAATAGGCCCATCCGCGGAAGAATTTGGCTTCCGCCACTAATCGGTCCCTAAGGTCAGTATCATCTTTAACGTCGGGTCCATTATCTATTACCACATTGGCACGATGAATGACTCCATATAGTCCATTCCAAACACTGTTCATCACAGCATTACTGGGACTAGTGGCTCCAATAAGTATCTGCTTCCTGGCTGCTTCCAACTGCCCACCACCTGAAGCTACCTCATCGCTCCTCAAATCATGAACAAAATACCATTCCCGCGCAACCAGCGAAGCACTGTGAAACATGGCATAAATGGCATTGGTACCAGCGCGAAGTTCATCGCTGTTTTGGTAATAGGAATCCACCGTTTGATAGCTGGGATTTGTAAGATCTAAATCTCTCTTACATGAAATATAGATAACCCCGGCTAATATTACACTCAGCACTGCTATTTTATAAAAAACTGATCGTTTCATAATATCATTTTTAAATTTTTGAATTAATACCTGAAGGATCTTGATTATTTCTGATTAGAGTCCCAGCTGAATACCAAATAAGAAGGAACGAGCTACGGGATATTGCCCATAATCAATCCCATTGGTAAGCGTAGTATTCTTAGAACCTATTTCAGGATCCCATCCATCATAGCCGGTAAACGTCAACAAATTTTGAGCAGAAACATAAAGTCTGAGTTTTCGAACGCTCCCACCCGCGAAAGAACCTAAAGCCGTTGGCGGGACCCTGTATCCGATTTGCAGGTTTTTCACTCGCAAATAAGAACCATCTTCGACCCACCGAGTTGACGGACGAGCATTTCCATTGGGATCACTACTAACAGCTCGAGGTATATCAGTGTCTTTGTTTTGTGGCGTCCAGGCATCGAGGACTTTATCTCCGGCACCGAATAATCGAACCATCCCCTGACGAATTATCCTTTCGGCATTAAAAATCTTGTTTCCTTGTACCCCCTGAAGGAAAAGGGAAAAGTCAAAGTTTTTATAGTTGGCATTAAAATTCAGTGAATAACTAAAATCAGGGATATAACTGCCGAGATATTTACGATCGTAAGCATCGATCACTCCATCCGGTTTACCGTTAGGACCACTTATATCCTTAAACCGAATATCTCCGGGAGCCGTAAAATTGGCTGCAATAGAATCGGCACGGGCTCCCGTATCATATTGTCCGTTTTTTAACGTTTTTTGATGTTGCTTTGGACCACTATATACCTCATCCCAATTTTGGAATATACCGTCTACGACATATCCATAAAAAGATTGGATTGGATGACCAGCTTCCGTTCGGGTGATATCTTCTCCTCCACCAAAATCCTGGTCACCACCAGCACCTATATATCCATTCGGAGTATTTAAGGCAATTACCTTATTACGCATAACACTTACCAGGCCTGTTGCATCCCAGGTAAAAACGCCACCACGCTTATGATAGCCCAACTGCAGATCCAAACCCTTGTTTTCCATTTCTCCAACATTGGCCCGAACTCCGGCTGTGGCCTGCCCAGTCTGGAAAAAGCCAAATGAAGGAGGCGTTGGCACATTCAGTAATAGGTTATCAGTGCTCCGTTTATAGTATTCTGCGGTGAGAGTTATTCGGTTTGATAACAGCCCTAAATCTAAGGCTACATTCAATTGGTTCGTTTTCTCCCAACTAAGATTCGTATTTCCCAGAGCGTCATAATAAGAGGCATTACCCACGCTATTTGTGTTATTAAAGGGGTAGGTTGCCCCATTGGCCTGCAAGCTCACCTGCCAGGGATAATAGTTCCCGATTAACAAGCCATTCAATCCTGTTACTCCATATCCGCCTCTGATTTTTAACTCGGATATCAGCGACTGATTCTGCATAAATCTTTCCTTGTCAATTCTCCACCCAACAGAAGCAGATGGGAAAGTCGCCCACTTGTGTCCCGGTGCCCAAATGGATAATCCATCTCGTCGTACAGCAAGATTAAGTAAATATTTACCATCATAGTCGTAGTTTATTCTACCAACATAAGAGATCAGACGAGCTTTGCTTTCTGTTGTCTGATCGCTAACATTGGTAGCGCCGGTCAGAGTCTCAATCGAATTTGTTGCCTGATCTCCAGATGCTGTACCGCTGAAGTTATCGTTTTCCTGTTGCTCATAAACGGCTACTGCTTTGACATGGTGCATTTCAAACGTCTTATCGAAGGTCAACTGTTGCGTATATAATTTAACTGTACTCCTGGTGTTAGTATTGGTAATGGAAGCTACACTTGAACTACTTACTCCCTTACTGTCATAAATAGGATTAAACTGGTGTTGGAAATTTCTTGCATAGTCCATTCCGAATGTCGACCGAAAATTCAACCAAGGGGTAAGATCCGCATCCAGGTAAGCGGTACCCATAATTTTGGTAGGATTGTTATACGCCTGCCCTATTAGCTTTGAATCCATCACCGGATTCGTAGGATCGGCTCCATCAATACTATTTGCAGCGGTTCTGTATCCACCATTCGTCGTCGGATCATGCACCGGAAGATAAGGCAGCGAACGGATTACATTCACAAGCCTGGTTCTGTTACCGCCTGTATTGTCATACCGCTGACGGCCGTGTGACAGATAAAAATTCTCACCGAAGCTAAAGACCTTACTAATATCGTGCTCACTATTGATTCTAAAATGTCCACGCTGAAAATTTTGTCCTACCGCAATACCCTCTTGTTTGTAGTATCCCCCTGATAAATAAAAACGGGTATCCTCATTGCCCCCACTCAGAGAAAGATGTTCATTAGTGAGTAGCCCTCTTCTAAAATAAGCATCTTGCCAATTAGTATTGGTTTCTGCATAAGTTTGTGAAGCACCTTTATAAATTGGTTGATTAAAATTGTTGGGATCAAGACGCGGAGGTGTTGCCATTCCGTTGGCCTTCAACTCATCTACATATTTCAAATACTGCTGTGTATTTAATAAGTCGACCTTATTCCAAACCGACTGCATTCCTACATAGGAATTAAAATTGACGCTTACCCCTCCACTTTTTGATCCTTTTTTGGTCGTTATCAAGATGACCCCGTTAGTAGCACGAGATCCATAAATGGCCGCCGCACTAGCATCCTTCAATACTTCAACAGATTGAATATCTTTGCTGTCTATACTTGTTAGATTACCTGAAGGTAACCCATCAATAACATATAAAGGATCGCTGGCGTAGCTGATAGAACTTATACCACGGATATGGATTATCGGTTCCTCTCCGGGTCCTCCGTTACTCGTAACCTCCATGCCGGCTACCCTGCCCTGCAGCGCACTTTGAACACCAACTGTAGGTACCTTATCTAGTTCGGCAGAAGGCACCGAAGAAACAGAACCGGTAAGTGTACTCTTTTTCTGGGTCCCGTATCCTACAACGACAACCTGATTCCCGCTAATTATAGTTGGAGCAAGCTGAACATTTATAGTATTGCGACCGCTAATCGGAATACTTTTTGATTCATAGCCAATAAATGAAAATACAAGCGTATCCTGTAAACTGGTAGGCTGTAATTGGTAGCGCCCCTCTGCATCCGTTGAGGTTCCAGTCGTTGTTCCTTTTACCGAAACATTGACTCCTGGTAGTGTATTGCCCGTCTTTGAATCTTTCACTATCCCTGAAACGGTAGATTGCCCAAACACGCGCCCGCTAATTAAAAGTAGTATCACACAAAATACTACCCTTTTTATCCATTTTAACAAAGGCAACTTAAAAATAGTCTGATGTGTATTTATATTTTCCATAGATATCCCATCTTTTTGAGTGAATATGTTCGATATATAGAGACGAATTAATCCCTAACTATCCCCAATCGTTTTGACTTTGCAATAGCATTAACGCAACAAAGTTGAGTAAATACTAAAATATTGCTTTCATAAATGCAAATTTTTGTTTTATTTTGTGCAAAAATATAGCTTGTAATCCTTACTATTAGTTTCTGGATACAGAAATTTTAAAATAATAAAATTGATTTTCTATCTGTTTAAAAGCTATATAACACGCATATAAACTTGCATAACCCAGGCAAATATCAATGCAAATTTATAATTAAAAAGAAGGGACGATTTCAATCTCCAGGCATTGTTCAAATATACTATCGAACTCATTAATCCGATTAGACCAATCCAAATGTCTGTTTATATTTTGGAGAGAGGCTTTGGGTAAGGGACGAGTCTCGCCAGTGAGCAAATCTTTTAAATAATGGAATAAATCATCCTCGGTGTTATAAAGTACCGGAGCATGCAAAAGGGGCTGATGCAGACTTTTCGGAATTAATTCAGGATAATGCAAACGATTAGGCACCAGCGGATGACAACCGCAATAGATGGCTTCCATAATGGCTACACAGAAAAATTCGTACGTGGCTGTAGAGACAACAATATCTCCGGTATGAAGTAATTTGCTGTAATTTTCTTTGTTCTCGACATAACCGAAATGGGTAATATTTCTCCCATAGCGCTCCCATGCTTTCTCAAATTCCTCCGGTTTCTCGTGCTGAGTATCTCCTGCAAGAATAAGATCAAAAGTTAAGTCTATATCGTTTAGTCGATTTAACACACGAAAAAACATGGCCGGGTTACGGTCGAATTGCCACCGTTGATTCCACACAATGACCGGATTATCATTTGACTTCCGCAGATCTTCCTGCTCATCAAAACGTTTTAAATCCAGACCGGGATACAATACGATACTCCGCTCGGCAATTTTATCCACTGGATAGTAGTATTTATCATCGGGATAATGCTCCAAAAAATCAGGAAGGGCTTTAAGGAAGTCATTCCGGTGAAATTTTGAGGAAAAAATCAGTCTGTCGGCTGCAAGCATACTCAAATAATTCAAATAGCAGTATGTCAGATCCCGTTCCTCTCCTTCAGGCATGGGTTGAGTAAACTGATTTTCATGCATATACATGATCTTTGGCACGTTTGCAAAACGAGGATTGGTCAGAGCCAGAAAGGCCGGCAGATTCGTCATGCTGCTTACTAACAGTAGATCAATATTCTCCTCAATCTCTTTGGTCATACCTGCCAATACTACAGAATTTCCATGCATGTGCCATTTATGGCCCTTATAACTTAGACTTACTGGTATGATATTATGCGTGGAATACTTCTGTAATCCCTTTAAAAAAGCCTTATGCGAACCACTGAAAAAAGGTTCAACAGCCAGAATGTTCATGGAAATTTTTGACTTATTGGGTGGTAGAATTGTTGATTGACGAACTTACAAAAGAGGAATAAAAAACAAGATAATTCAATAAATCAACAAATTTTATCGAAATCGTGCTTCGATATCTTCCAGCGCAATATATTCAAGTGTAGGTTTATTCAGCGGATCTTTATATGGTTCATCACAGGCAAATAATTGATCCAGAAGATTTTCCATCTCTACATCAGAAAGCTTTTTCCCTTTTGGTATTGCTGTTTTCGATGCAAAGGCGATGGCAAGCTTTCGTCGCTCGTCAAATTCAAATTTCCCGTCCAAATTCCGATACTGTTGCAACATCGACTTGAGTACCGATTGTTCATCCCCCACGTTAATATCTGCGGGTACTCCGGAAACCATCGCTGTATTCCCGCTCAATAGTTGTACATTAAAACCCATACGCTGTATGATGGGATGCAGTTCCTCAAGCAAGGAAAATTCCGATGCTGAAAACTCGATCGTCTGCGCAAAAAGAAGCTGTTGAGTGCTTGGAATGGCAGATTCAGTGGCATTGATGGCCTTTTCAAAAACAATTCGTTTATGAGCGGCATGTTGATCAATCATACACAGCCCAGAACGTGTTTGTGTTAGAATATAACGGTCGTGCAATTGCCAAAATCCACGATCGCGTGTTCTATCGGGTTGCTCGTCTTTGGTCTCGTCAGAACCAGCATCTCCATCATGCCCTTTATTAAAATCATATAGCTGTTGTGAAAAATCATTTTGTCGTTTTTGGGCTTTCGGGCGATCGAAATTTATGCGTGACGGAAATTTGACAGGCTTCTTAGATTTCGAGCTCCGGTTATTATATCCTCCAAAATTGAAGTTCGAAGGAAAATTAGTTGAAGCTGAACTTCTTGACGGGCGTTCTTTCCCTCCTGGCACATTGGGCACCATAAACTCTTCATTCAACGCTTTTTTAACTACCGATTTTGTCAGTTTAATAACACTTCGCTCGTCTTCAAATTTAACCTCTTCTTTAGCGGGGTGTACATTCACATCAACTTGCTTGGGATCTATCTCCAGGAAAATTGCATAAAAAGGATAGTCTTTCTCACCTGTCCAGGTATCGTAAATATTCAGGATAATGTGCGTCAAATAACGATGTTGAATGGGGCGTCCATTGACGAACAAAAATTGCTCACCCCGGCTTCGTTTCGTCAGTTTTGGATCTCCCAAGACACCATGAACCGAAAGGTAACTTGTCTCCTCTTCAAATTTGACAAGACTTGCTCGGTAACTCTTCCCAAACATATCCACAATGCGATCATCCAACACCTGTTCTTTGGGTAAATCATAAATGGTATCGGTGTCGGCAATTAGTTTAAATCCCACATCAGGATAGGCCAAAGCGGCTTGCTGTACGGTCTTAAGGATATGACGGAATTCGGTGGCGTCGGTCTTAAGAAACTGCCTACGTGCCCGTACATTGTAGAAAAGATTACGGATGGATACCGAGGTGCCATCCTCTACGGCAGCCGGATTAAACGATTTTTCTTCCCCTCCCCATACTTCATATTCATACCCCATATCTGCTTCTGGTGGCTTCGTTTTAAGTGTCACTTGGGCTACCGAGGCGATAGAAGCCATTGCTTCTCCACGAAATCCCAATGTTCGTACCCGGAACAAATCTTCAACATCTTTAATTTTAGATGTTGCATGACGCTGAAAACAGAGCCTAATATCTTCTTTGCCCATCCCACAACCATTATCGACGACCTGGATAAGTGTACGTCCGGCATTTTGAATAATGATCTTGAGTTCGTCCCCTCCGGCATCAATCGCATTATCGATCAACTCTTTAACGACCGAGCTGGGACGCTGAATAACCTCACCAGCTGCAATTTTATTGGAAATTTCAGGAGGAAGCTGATGTATAATGGAATTTTGAGAATCCGTATCCTGGGTCAAAGTCTGTCCGTACTTCTTTTACTTGATTTTAGATTGATAGAATGATAAGAAATTATCCTCCACTTCGTAAGATCATCCTGAGAAATTGAGGATAAAGTATTGCATTCAGCATTAAAACGCTTTAAAGACGTTTACAATACATACATAAGATAAATTACGAGTGATAATCCCAATGCATAAAGCAACACCGATTTACCCTGATGATATTTGGCATGTTTACGTTCAATTTTTATACGACGACGTCTCCGTTCGTCTTCTTTGGGATCGTAGTAACGATATTCGTAATTAAATTTTCTTGGCTTTGGGCGATGCCCGAACATTGGCTTAATCATGGCAGCTTCCTTTCTGGTATATGGGACATTTCCATTACTAACGAAATATAACCAGAAAATAGTTCAATATGCAGCAGTTTTCGAATGCGGTAGATCTAAGAACCGATATGCGATGATCAACCTTTTTGGGGACCTGCAAATTTCGTGGTTCGTCGGCCATCTTACTTGCCTAACCAAAACTATTAAAGCATTCTGTGCACCTCCATCATTTTTTTGGTATACTTCAAGGCAAATTTAATCTAAAATTATTCCTGAATTACCCATGAGTTACGATAAAATTACTCCCCCTGACACAGGGTCAAAAATCGAAGTACAATCTGATGGTTCGTTAGAAGTTGGCAACAATCCTGTTATCCCTTTTATCGAAGGGGACGGCACGGGCGTCGATATCACTCCTACCATGCGTCATGTATTAGACAGTGCTATCGAAAAGGCCTATGACGGAGAAAAAAAGATTGAGTGGTTTGAAATTTACGCCGGAGAAAAAGCTGTGAATTTTTACGGTGAAGACCAATGGCTGCCTGAAGATACGCTCAATGCTATCGAAGAATATAAGGTTGCTATTAAGGGCCCTCTTACTACTCCTGTCGGAGGAGGCATTCGTTCACTGAATGTGGCGATCCGCCAGAATAAAGATCTTTTTGCTTGTGTTCGGCCCGTTAAGTATTTCAAAGGCACGCCAAGCCCGGTCAAACATCCCGAAAAAACTGATATGGTTATTTTTCGCGAAAATACCGAAGACATTTATGCCGGTATTGAATGGCAAACAGGAACCCCGGAAAATAAAAAAGTCAGAGACTTTTTGGTTAATGAGATGGGAGTCAAAAACATGCGCTTCCCGGACACCACTTCAATAGGTATTAAGCCCATCTCTGAAGAAGGTACTAAACGTCTGGTTCGCTCTGCCATTGACTATGCAATTGAAGAAGGCCGCGACAGCGTGACCCTGGTACACAAAGGGAACATTATGAAGTTCACTGAAGGTAGCTTTAAGGACTGGGGATACGAAGTAGCAAGAGAAGAGTACGATGCTGAAGTAATCGGCGAAGGACCATGGTGCAAACTTCCTAATGGCATTGTCGTTAAGGATGTTATTGCTGATGCATTCTTACAGCAAATTTTAACGCGTCCCGATGAATATGATATTATCGCTACGATGAATCTTAATGGTGATTATATTTCGGATGCTTTAGCGGCTTGTGTTGGTGGAATCGGTATTGCTCCCGGGGCGAATATCAACTACAATACCGGACTCGCAGTTTTTGAAGCTACGCATGGAACTGCACCAAAGTATGCCGGTCAGGACAAGGTAAATCCGGGTTCGCTTATTCTATCCGGTGTCATTATGTTGCGTTACATGGGCTGGAATGAAGCGGCTGATCTCATTGAAAAGGGCATTGAAGCTTCAATCAGTCAAAAACAAGTAACATACGATTTTGAACGACTGATGGAGGGTGCAACGCTCTTGAAATGCTCTGAATTTGGCGACAAAATCGTTGAGAATATGTAAATGAATTCAGTTTTTAACTGTAAGGCCTGCAACGTTAAAAATTGCAGGCTTTTTTTATTAAATCTCGTGGCCATCATTAGCGCGGGAATTAATTCCCGCGCTAATGATGTAGTTCACAGGTTCCCCTTCGTAGCGTGCAGTTGTCTACGCTACATTTTCAACCGCTAAAAGTTGTAGCACGGTAAAGAGGGATTCAACCGGCCGTCCCATACAGACTAGCTCTATTTATATTTTTCCAACAGCCACTTTTTTAGATTACTGTAATCATTTTCCATCAAGATGCTCTGCTTTTCTTTATTCAGACAAGTGGCAAGCCGATCAGGGACCGTTACTTTCTGTTTAATGGCAGACTCAATCACATCTCCAAACTTGGCCGGATGCGCTGTCGACAAAATGATAAACGGTGCAGAATCTTCCCCAAAATAACCCTGATTCGTTCTCTGATATTGCATTACCGCTTGATATCCCACGGCGGTATGGGGATCCATAACATAATCGAAATCTTCATACACTTTGCCGATTGCCTTACGCGTATCGGAGTCTGAAAACGAAGCCCCCCAAATATGCTGTGTAACGTTATGGTGATCATTTTCAAACAAGTGCAGAATCCGGGCGAAGTTACTGGGATTTCCTACATCCATAGCATTAGAAATCGTTGGTTCAGAGGCCCGCGGATTAAAAGATCCCGTCCGGAGATACTCTGGTACTACATCATTCGCATTTGTAGCGGCAATAAACCCTGACGTCGGCATCCCAATTTTTCTGGCCATCAGTCCCGCTGTAAGATTTCCGAAATTACCACTTGGAACACAAAAAATAGGTTCTTCAACCTCATTTAATTGAGCAACGCCATACAAATAATAAAACATCTGCGGAATGAGTCGTGCGATATTTATCGAGTTTGCAGAGCTTAATAATAACTGTTCATTTAATGAAGCATCCGAAAAAGCCTGTTTAACCATCCGCTGACAATCATCAAATGTACCTTCAACTTCCAGTGCCGTTACATTTTGGCCTGCTGTAGTAAGCTGTTGTTCCTGGATATGACTCACTTTTCCACTGGGATAAAGTAAGCATACTTGTATTCCTTCAACGCCCAAAAATCCTTGTGCAACGGCACTGCCGGTATCTCCGGATGTAGCCGCCAGTATAACCAGATCCTGCCCCGTATTTTCACGCAAAGCAGAAAAAGTTCGAGACATAAAACGTGCCCCAAAATCTTTAAAAGCCAAAGTGGGACCATGGAATAATTCGAGGACATGAAGCTTGTCATCAAGCTGTACAAGCGGCGCATCAAAGTTGACCGATTCTACAATAATATTTCTTAAAACGGCAGAATCGAGCTCTTCGATAAATAGCCTGCTCAGCTCAAAAGAGATCTCCTGCAAATTTTTCTCTCTGATATTCTCAACAAAAGATTCCGTAAGCTGTGGCCATTGAGCAGGGATATACAACCCTCCATCCGGAGCCAAGCCCCGCAAAGCCGCTTCTCCGAAAGATACAGCATTTGCATTTCCGTTCGTGCTGATAAATTTCATCCTATTTTTCCTCCAAAATTCGCGGTCCTTGTTTATTAATCGGCGAAATATAAACTTCATTTTTCAGTCCGATATCATCAAAGGCTTGATGCATAGCCTCTCCCACCTTTTGGGCCGTATCTTTGCGGGAAGACAACGCAAACATAGAGGGGCCGGACCCAGAAATACCGCTACCCAATGCTCCGGCATCTAGGGCAGCTTTTTTAACCTTATCAAAACCTGGAATTAACACAGATCGGATAGGTTCTACAATAACATCCTGCATAGAGCGGGAAATGAGACCATAATCTCCCTTAGTAAGTCCTGCCACCAAGCCCCCAACATTTCCCCACTGGATAACGGCTTCCCTGAGCGAAACATCTCTCCGCAAAATTCGGCGAGTATCCTCCGTCTTTATTTCAATATGCGGGTGTATTACCGTTGCAAATAACGGTTTGGGACAATTCAGTTCGAAAACATCAGCATCTTCCTGATTACGAATAAAAACGAATCCGCCCAATAACGATGGAGCTACATTATCAAGATGCGCTGCACCACAAGCAATGCGTTCTCCTTCGGCAACAAACGAAAGCAGGTGTTTGGTCTCGCAGGGAGATCCCAAAAGTCGATTAACCGCAACAGCAGCCCCAACTGAACTGGCAGCACTGGATCCCAGGCCACTGCCGAGCGGCATCTTCTTGTGGATCTCGATTTCCAGACCGACATCACGCTGTAGATATTCGACTAACTTCTTAGCTGCTACTCCAGCCGTATTTTTATCTACAGAATCAGGTAATAAACCATTCTCACCCGTAATCTTTGTAATACGTATTCCAGACTTTTCAGATCTGCGAACCACAATTTCATCGCCCGGATCTTCGAGCGCAAATCCCATCACATCAAATCCACAGCTTACATTTGCTACGGATGCAGGGGCAAATACCTTGACTTCCTGTAACTGTAATTGATCCTTCATCTTACCACTCCTCCCTGAATGATGGTGAATTACTGATTCTAAGAATATCAGCAATAATGCCACTGGCGGTAACGCCTGCGCCTGCCCCCGGGCCCTTAACCACGATGGGACTTTCCTGGTAATGCTGTGTCTTAAATGCCACAATATTATCGCTGCCATCCAAACCATAGAAAGGATGATCGGGCAAAATCTGCTCCAACTTTACCGAGGCCTGCCCATCTTCATAGCGGGCTATATAACATAGCTTTTTGTCGTTGGATTCTGCTTCAGCATACAGCTTGGCGAATTCCTCATCATGCTTCTCAAGAAGAGTAAAAAAATCTTCAATGGAATCTACCTCACGAGCTTCTTCCGGCACCAGATTTTGAATATCGATATCTTCAAACTCCAGTTTACGTCCTGCCTCACGAGCCAGGATGAGCAATTTTCGTCCCACATCCATCCCATTCAAATCCTCACGCGGATCCGGCTCCGTAAAACCCTTTTCCCGGGCATTACGAACGACCTCACTAAAAGGCCGACGACCATCGAAGGTATTAAAGATATAGCTCAAAGTACCGGATAAGACGCCTTCAATTCGTAGAACTTCATCTCCGGTAAGCACTTGCTCTCCCAACGTTGCCACCACAGGCAATCCAGCACCGACGTTCGTCTCGTAGAGATAAGCTACATTATGTTCAAAGGCTAACCGCTGTAACTTCTCATAATTGGCAAGAGAACTGGAATTGGCTTTTTTATTGGCCGTTACAATCGAAACATTCGACTCTAAAACATCGGCATAAGCATTGGAAACTTCATCACTCGCCGTACAATCAATAAAAATACTATTCGACAGATTAAGTTCTGCCATCTGTTCAATAAAATGATCGATATTCGCATCTTTCCCCTCGGAAAGCATTCGTTCTTTCCAGGCATCCATGGGCATACCACTTTCGTCGATCAAAAACTTCTTACTGTTAGAAATTCCTGTTAGTCGTAATTCAAGATGATACTCATCTAATAGTATTTCAGCCTGTCGCTGAATTAACTCGAGTAGTTTTCCTCCTATCAGTCCAACTCCAATTAAAAAGAGATTCACCGTTTTAACATTAGCCAAAAAGAAAGCATCATGAAGAGTATTCAGCGTTTTAGCTTCATTTTTTCGGTCGATGACAATCGAAATATTTCGTTCAGAAGACCCCTGAGCCGTAGCTACAACGTTGATACCATTCTTTCCTAACGCCTGGAAAATGCGTCCCGAAATACCCGGCTTTTGCCGCATACCATCGCTTACCACAGCCACAATGGAGAGATCATTTTCCACTTTCACTTCATCAATAATACCATCCCTGAGCTCATAATTAAACTCGTCTTCAATTGCTTGTTGAGCTTCTTTAGCCTGAACAGGAAGTACGGCAAAACAAATAGTATGCTCCGAGGACGCCTGTGTAATCATAATTATATTGATATCGGCATTCGCCAAAGCTCCAAAAATCCGGGCAGAGATCCCGCTAACTCCAATCATTCCACTGCCGCGAACGGTCAACAAGGTAATATTATCAATCGAAGATATCCCTTTAATGATTGAAGGACCGGGCAATGACTCATCACTGATTTTGGTACCTTCTTCATCTGGTTTAAACGTATTTTTAATAAGGATGGGAATGGAAGCCTGCATCGCAGGTCGTAAGGTGGGCGGATAAACCACCTGAGCCCCAAAATGGGATAATTCCATGGCCTCCTCATAAGAAAGTTGAGGAATCACAAAATAGCGCTTCACCTTTCCGGGGTCGGCCGTCATAACCCCCTCGATGTCGGTCCACAGTTCAATAGTCTCAGCCCCGAGAGCAGCACTGACCAAAGAAGCCGTATAATCAGATCCGCCACGCCCTAATGTCGTGGATTCTCCTGAACCGGTAGATGCCACAAAACCCGTTATGATCTGAATACTTTCCGAGTTTGTATCCTCAAAGTAGTTCCGGATGTTATTATAGCTCTCCTCTATCAATACGCGGGCAGCCCCGTAGTGATGATTGGTTTTTATAATTTCCCGGGCATCAAGATAATGAGCCGTAATTCCTTCATCACTCAGGTATTCACTAATGATAAAAGCAGAAAAACGTTCTCCGAATCCCAAGACGAAATCACGGGTTCGGTCTGTCAATTCTTGGGTTAGCGATACTCCATGCAATACATCGTCCAGTTCATTGAACATCATTTTGAACTGTGCCAAGGTATGGCTCTGGTTTTGAATACTCACCAGCTCTTTAATCACTGAATTGTGACGCAATTCCAGTTCTTTTAAGATTTGCCTATAGCTGTCATCCCCTTCAGAAGCTTTAATGACAGCTTCATCCAGAGAATCTGTGACTCCCCCAAAAGCAGAGACCACGACAGCAAGCTGATGTTCCTTTTTTTTCTCGGCTATAATACTTGCTACTTGTTTAATAGCTTCAGGGCTTCCCACGCTAGAGCCGCCGAATTTTAAAACGCGCATATAAATAAATTATCAGTTAACAGATAGGTAAAAATCATTAACGTAAAGCATCTTCCAATTCAAGTGATGCATTACTTTTTTCATCACGGTATTTGACAATCAATGGACAAGAAATACCAAGTCCCTGTTCAGAGGCCCAATCTCCACTCATTGGACGTGTACCAGGAATTACCACGGCCCGTTCAGGGATGGCAGCACCTTTCCCGAGCACTTCTTCATTGACACAATCATAAACTGGAATCGCTTTCGAGAGGGTTACTCCCGGCGCAATAACCGCTCCCTTCTTAACAAGAATTCCCTCAACAATCACCGAGCCGGCCCCAATAAAACAATCATCCTCAATCACTACTGGAGATAGCCCTACCGGTTCGAGCACACCTCCAAGCTGAACGCCTGCCGACAGATGCACATTCTTTCCAACTTGAGCACAAGAGCCAACCAAGGCATGGCTATCGATCATAGATCCTTCATCCACATAAGCGCCTACATTTACGTAAGCCGGTGGCATAATGATCACACCGGGAGCAATATAGGCACCGCGACGAACAGAAGACCCTCCCGGAACCAAGCGTACATTTTCATTTGCGGTAAATTTCCGGGGTGGCAAATTGTGTTTATCAACAAATCCATCATAGATTCCGGAATACTCCGTGTTTTCACCCGCTTTGAAAGATGCCAGAATCGCTTCTTTAACTTTTACATTTGCACGCCAGCTGTCCCCCTGAGGTTCAGCAGCGCGCACTTCTCCGGCTTCAAGTTGATCTAAAATTTTATCCCAATTAATATCACTCATTGCTAATTCAAATAATTTTTTATTGTCTATTTCAAAATGATTTACAAATTATTCACTTTTCTGATACCAACGCTGGACCATATTATCCGCATTTTTTAATAAACTGACGTCCTCGACATCCTCTGTAGTCAATGGTGGATGCAGCGTAGCCGTATTGATCCAGCCCTTTTCTTCAAGTAGTACTTTCACTGGTACAGGATTCGGTCCTTTAAAAAGAGCTCCCGCACATTCTTGCCAAAGCGGCAATAACTCTGGCCCGCGTCCATCAAGGCACCAATCCAAATAGCGATGTGTCTCTTCAGGCCAGACGTTCGAGGCAACAGAAACCAACCCTTCACATCCTGCCATTGCAAAGAAGGGCATCATCCCGTCATCCCCACTATAAAAGGCAATGTCACTACTACTCTTACGATAAGTCAGGAAATCGTCGATACTGCCACTGGCCTCTTTAACTGCCGAAAAATTAGGATGTCCTGACAACTCTTCCAAAACCAGCGGACTCATTTTCACGCCCGTTCGTGAAGGTACATTATATAACATGCAGGGTTTATCAGACGCATCAAGCAACGATTGGAACCACTGAACTTGACCTTTTGCACCCGGCTTGGCATACAAAGGCGTTACCAAAAGAAAAGAGTCAACATCAAATTCCTGGCAATATTCTATCCATTCCAACTGTTCACGCAAGTTAAAACCACCGACACCTACCATAATGGGTACGTCAACGTTTAGGCTCGTAGCGGTTTTAACAACCTGCTTTTTGTCCTCAAGGCTCAGGGCTAGTCCTTCTCCCGTACTGCCCAAAACCAATACCCCATTACCGGCCTCACTTTGTCGGTGAATCAGGGAAGCCATATCATCAAGATGCAAATCGCCGTTTTCCTGCATCGGCGTAACAAGCGCCGTATAAAGTTGTGTTTCTGTTATACTCATAATTGTTGATTCATTACATTATCAAAGATAGTTGAAAAATCGTGAAATCCAGGCTCAATATCTTTATTGACGAGCTGTTCGGCGGCCCAGATAGCTCCTTCAGCAAATATTTTTCGATCGTGTGCCTCATGTTTCAAAAATATGGATTCTGTTTCCGTTTTTACTTCCAACTGATGAATTCCTTTAATATCACCTTTTCGTTCGGAAGTGATTTGGGCCTCTTTTCCGAGCCAGTCTTCCCAGGAGAGGGCGGTCCCACTAGGCGCATCCTGTTTATGAATATGGTGAATCTCGTGTATATGGAATGAAGGATCTTTCAGGATCGCTGAGCTCTGCCCTATGACTCCGAGACACCGCCTCACGATATTCATTCCGAGGCTAAAGTTGGATGCCTTTAACCATTTGGCATTTTTTCGCTTTAATTTTTGATCCAAATCTGCCGGCCAATCATAGCCCGTGGTCGCCCATGCCGCCGGAATACCGGACTCTAAAAGCGGATCCATCAGTTCATCCACCGCCTTGGGTGGCACAAACAGGATAGCAGCATCCGCATCCCTTAACTTTTCGGCCGTAGGCTTGTAATCTACGTCAAAAGGGCCGACGATATTTTCATCAGTTAACAACTCAATTACTTTTCCACCGGTTTTACCAGTACCAATTACTGCGAATTTCATATTTTTAATTCATTTTAAATAATCAAAACAAGGGGGTAAGTATAACCTTTTACAACTCTATTTTCATACCATTTGCGCATAACCCTGAATATACTTTAGATTCAGCTTTTATCATTAAATTAATTTGCACTTATGTTTCCCCTATTTGCTACGCCTGTTTTTACTAATGATGCCGTAGTGTTAGGAATTTTATTGCTGATCCTGGCTTTTGTTTTTATTACTTCCAGCAGTGAAAAACCTTTCTGGCAAAAATTTTACACCTTTATCCCCTCTCTGTTGCTATGCTATTTTTTACCTTCCATATTAAACTCTTTGGGATTAATCTCGGGTGAAGAATCAAATCTCTATTTTGTAGCCTCACGCTACTTACTTCCTGCCAGCCTGGTGCTTTTGACTATCAGCGTTGACTTCAAGGGAATCATCGGACTGGGACCCAAAGCTATAATAATGTTCCTGGCCGGCAGTTTTGGTATCGTGATCGGCGGTCCCCTGGCCCTGATTATCGCTAGCTATATTGCTCCCCATCTGACAAACGGAACCGGCCCCGAAGCCTTATGGCGTGGACTCTCAACCATCGCCGGCAGTTGGATTGGCGGTGGCGCAAACCAGACGGCCATGTTCGAAGTATTCAACCCAAGCTCAAATTTATTCTCTGCCATGGTAACTGTTGACATTATTGTGGCAAATATCTGGCTGGCCTTTTTGCTTTACGGTGCGGGAATTTCCGAACGCATTGACAGCTGGTTTCATGCGGATGCGACCCCTATACATCAACTTCAGAAAAAAATAAAAGATTATAAATCCAGCATTGCTAAAATTCCAACACTTGCCGACCTCACAAGTATTGTAGCCGTAGCTTTTGGGGTCACAGCTATGGGCCATCTGGGAGCTGATTTTATTGCTCCCTGGATTGGCAATCATGCCCCGGAACTCAGTAAATTGAATTTAGATTCCCGTTTTTTCTGGATTGTCGTCATCGCCACGACCGGCGGATTGCTGCTGTCATTCACAAAAGCAAGAAAACTCGAGGGGGCGGGTGCCTCAAAAATAGGTAGTCTTTTCCTATATATTCTGGTGGCCACCATAGGAATGAAGATGAACGTGCTGGCCATATTCCATACTCCCGGTTACCTGCTGATTGGCCTCATATGGATTATCATCCACATCATTGTTCTTTTCATTGTTGCAAAAATAATAAACGCCCCGTTCTTTTTTATTGCAGTAGGGAGTCAGGCCAATATAGGGGGAGCTGCTTCAGCCCCAATTGTAGCTTCAGCCTTTGATCCAGCTCTGGCCCCCGTTGGTGTTTTATTGGCTGTTTTCGGATATGCTTTGGGAACATATGCAGCCTATCTTTGTGCCATTATCATGCAATTTGTCAGTTGAGCTTGCTTTAAAAATAACAGTTAAAGGTGTTTGAACAACGGCACTGTAAAGTCGATCGATATACATAAATCCTTCTACTATCACCTCCATACAATTTTCGACTGAATTCTTTCCTGATTTAAGGCTATAGAGTCCGTATATTTTGATTCTGAAATAACCCGAAATGTTTATATTCATTCATGCGAATTCTCAAATTTGTAGGCGCCTTTTTGGCTACCCTGATTATTGTTTTTTTTCTCTCCTTCGGATATAACCTTGATGCACTGCGAACGCTTTTCAAAAACACTAAAGATCTGAAAGAGGGCCGGGAATGGGTTTCCAAGACTGCTTCATTAAAAGGTCTCACCGAATATATCGGACAACATCCTAATCGCGTATCGGTGGTATCCCGTTCGCAAACGAATCCTGACACAACTATCAGTTTCTCACCCAATAAACCCCATACTCTGGGTGCATTATCCAATTTCTTTTTGCTGGCTACCTACGCAAAACAAGTTGAAGACGGAACCCTGGATCCCAACGAAAAAATATCTCTCAAAAATATTGACCGCTATCAATTGCCATATATTGGATCATCTGATCATGAAGATGCCAAAAACTGGCTTGATAATCATAACTTCGTCAATTCCCAATCAGAAGTACCATTAAAAGACCTGGTGCAGGCTATGGTTATCTCTGATGATCTGGCTATTGCTGATTACCTATTTTATAAACTCGGAATTAAATCAATTAACGATACAATGGAGCTGATGAAGGCAAAAAATACAGATCCACCTCTCCCCTTTGGCGGACTGTATATTGTCGTAAAACCAGCTCCTGCGGACTCATCGTTTGACCTTCACTTCAAAAAACTTCGCAAAATACCCAAACAAGCTTTTCGAGATACGGTACTGGCCACCGAACATCATTTTTTAACCGATAATACTTACCATGACAAGATTAATGATCGTTTTGATGATGATGAGGGACTCGGTATCGGTTTTATGGAGCGACGAGATGTTTTGTCTTTGTTTCCTAAATCTACAGCCGGGGAACTTTCAGGACTGATGATTCAACTTGAGCAAGATAGTCTTATTTCTAAAGGGGTTTCCAAACGTATTAAAGAGATGATGAATTGGCCGTTTGAACAGCAAAACCTCAATAATGATTTCAAATATTACGGAGCGATATATGACAGTCGGCTGGGATTGCTAAACGGAATGGATTACGGTGCTTCGACCTATACGGGCGAACCTTTTGGACAAGCTGTATTTTTTGATTCCCTGCAGGTTGCATTTTGGTTTCATATGAGCAGTTCTATGATGCATGAAGATTATCAACAGCGCCTGATGTGGGATCCTGCTCTTCGTTCAGCCACACAAAAAGAAATTTCAAAATAGTTGTATATTACAAATAGTTACTAATCTATATAAATTCGCAGGTGCTATTATGGCTCGTTCAGGAAGAGTTAAAGAATCAGTTCGCGGGGGGATCACTTTAGGTACAGCGTTGGCTGTAACAATCTCATGGTCGGTTAATAAATCAATTTTATGGGCGATCATTCATGGGCTCTTAAGCTGGTTCTATGTAATTTATTATGCATTTTTCTATTAGAAATTTATCTGAGTAATGAATAAATACAAGTACATTTATTTTACCTGGCTGCTGCCGGCCTGCTTTGTTTTTCTTATTGCACAGCAAGCATTGGTTTATTACGGCTTAATTGACACTTATAATAATGGGCATAGCTATACGGCTGAAGTGGAACACCTTCGCATTGAACAGATCGCTGCTCAAACCAACGGTTCTATGGTCCTTCGTTTTAAAAATGATACAGGACAAAAGATAGAAAAAAAGATGTCATTACCAGTTGAGATGGCTGGCAAGCTGCAAAAAACCCGGGTCGTCCCTATTCGATATCAGCCGGGAGCTTACCAGGAAGTGGTGATCATGCCTACCTATAAAATTCAAAAAGATCTTATTTGGTCTAATATTGCTATAGCATTTGTTGCTTTTTTGATTACACTAGTTATTGCCATTGCGGCCCACAGGTATGCCAATAAGAAATTATCAGGTAGCAACGAAGAAATGGTCATTGACAGAATAGATTAGATATATCATATATGGTTGCAACGGATTCGAAAAAAGGAACTCTCTATCTAGTTCCAAATACCCTTGGTAAAACGCCTCAAAATAATACGATCCCTGAATATGTATTGAAAATCATTCGTCGTCTTGACGTAATGATTGTTGAAAACGTACAAACGGCTGCCCGCTATCTGCAATGGGTTGGCGATACGGTTCCTGAATACAAAATCAATTTCCTGTTACTCAACAAAAAAACTCCCCCCTCCGAAATGGCTTCGTTTCTGAATCCCCTGAAAAAAGGTAAAGATGCGGGGCTCTTATCCGAGGCAGGCTGTCCGGCAGTGGCTGATCCGGGATCAGAATTCATTAAAATGGCTCATGGACAGGATATCAAGGTTTCTCCGCTAGTAGGACCATCGTCAATCCTGTTAGCATTGATGGGGTCCGGATTTAACGGACAACAGTTTTGCTTCCATGGTTATCTGCCCATCGACCAAAACAAACGTCAGCAGGCTATTAAAGAATTGGAAAAAGAATCGAGGGCTAGCAAAAGTACTCAAATATTTATGGAGGCCCCGCATCGCAATGATGCGGTAGTGAAGGACGTGATTAAATATTGTCAGCCGGATACTCGTTTCTGTACGGCAACCAATATAACGCTTCCGGACGAGCGCATTGTCTCCCAAAAGATTTCTGCATGGCGGCGTGATTCAGAACCTTCTATCCATAAAGAGCCAACTATTTTCCTGATACACTGCTCATAGGAAATTTTGCAAATTCTTTTCCTCTTGCCAGCCACAGGTTTGACTAAAAAAAGCCTGCTCCCGTTTCGGAACAGGCTTAAAAAAGGTATAAAAAAAACCAGAGTTGTTAAGCTCCGGCGTCTTCAAGCATATGAACGATGTCATCGTAATGATGGCTGCTTGCCTGATCTTTGGCTGTCCATCCTCTGTCATCGACAACCCCGACATCACTGTGATGCTGAATTAATAATTGTACAATATCATTGTACCCGTTGTTTGAAGCCCAATATAGTGCGCTTGTTCCCCTATTGTCACGGGCATTAACCGACGCACCGTGTTCTAATAATAGTTGAACAATATCAAGATGTCCATGTTTTGCAGCTTTCATCAACGCGGTACGATTGTGCTCATCACTAGTGTCAACATTTGTTCCGCTCTCCAGGTGCTGTGTAACTGTTTCTATATCTCCGTTTTCTGCTGCTTCCAGAAATGCGTTTTCTTCCATATTTAAACCTCCTTAATTAAAATTTAGGTGGGTCTCTTTTTCAATTGTAATTGTTTGTACTGTTAGAATCAACCTTAGAATTGAAACTTTATTTTATGGAAAATTAAATCACGGGATAAAAATGGTTCTGGCTGTTCAAATAACCTCATTATTGTTAGTCCTATTCCGGGATCAATAAAATAAGATCCACAAAGTTTTGAAAACTTTGTGGATCTGACTGCTAACAATAACCATCTTGTAGGTACCTTAAGAACCAGTCGTTAACATGGAAATAGAAGACTTATTCTATGGCTGATGAATGCAATATTAGTTCCATAAGCTGTTGCATTATTTTTATACCAATGAAGGCTTCAGATTCACATACAACTCTTACTTCAATCCAAGGATATCTTTGCCTTGGTTAAATGTGACATCCACTGGAATATTTTGATTACCCAATCGATCAAGAGATTGCTGCAGTTGGGATCCAATATGACCGTATTTGTCAATAAATTTCGATACGCCCTCGTAATCACCATCTCCCTGCAGGGTCAAAATTTTGCGAGAAAGAGAACGAGTAGCATCGGCAATTTTATTATAGTCAACGCTGTAGGTCTTCGTCTGATCATCATAAGTTACCGCCCCTTTTTCTTTGAAATAGTTGAACCGAATAAGATTAGCCAATCCGTGAGCTTCAGAGGCACCGAAACGGATAGAACGGAAAATACTTGCCACAAAGGTAACATAGTTGTCTTCAATGGAGCCATCCGTGACCATGCCTTTGTCACGCAGCTTTGAAACCATATAGAGGCCCAATACGTCGGCCTTCCCTTCTTCAAGTGCAGAATAGTGATCTTTCAAGGCCTCTCTGACGGTCCCTTTTCCACTAATCGTATTTTTAATACCCAGTCCGTGGGCGACTTCGTGAAACATGGTATTACCGAAAAAGGCATTAAAAGTAATGTGTTTACGCTGGTCTTTTGCGATCAATACTTTGGAAATCGGAACCAGGATTTTGTCATATTTTGCTCTCATTGCATTCTCAAGCTGTAAGCGGCGAGTACCTTTTTCAAGCTGAACCTTTTCATCATTTGGCAGATTAATAGCAATTGTCTTGGACCCTGCATTAGCATCTCCGGCATAATAGACCACTTTATATGCATTCAGATCAGAGTCACGACCCGGGGTTTCCTGCTTATATTTATCTGGTACGGGCAAGCCTTTCTGCAGTTCCGGCAGAACAGTCGTATATTTAGAAAGCCGCTTGCTCCAGTCCTTATCCTTAATCAACACAAACGCTTCGTGTGCTGTCTTATATCCATATAATCCATCTTCATACGTTTCAATAGGACCAATGACCAATTCAAGCGTATTATCTTTCATATCCATCCAGGCCATATCACTGGGACGATAATTATCGGTGACCAGCGCGTTTGCCCGCAAATCTAAATATTTTTTAAGTCCGTCATTCTCAGCTAGTTTGGCGGCTTCACGTAATTTTTGTGCAGCCAACTTGCTTTGCTCAGCAAAAGCTTCATGATACGGAACTGTCATCAAGTGGCCACTACTATCGCGCCGGACCAACGTATAGAGATCATCTTTCTTCTCCGAATCCCAATCTTGAAACTCCTGTTTGGTCATATCTTTAGGATAGAAATTAGCCCCTTCCGGTTTCTCTCCAACTCCATCCACGAAGGGCTGGTCTCCATTCAAGCGATCCCAGGGACCATAATTAATTTCAGCAAAGCGTTTCACTTTAGGATCGTTAATCTTATTCATCAGTTGCTGCTTATCCCCGTAAGCCTCTCTCCAATATATATTGTCCATCGCCTTCGCAGCATCAATAAAAAGAGACAGCATTTTCTTCTGATTGTCTGACATCGATGAAAGATCTGCCTTAAGTGTAAAATCGGTATATTGATCCAGCCGATCCTGAATGGTCATTTTATGATTATCTTGATCATTTCTCTCTTTTGATTTATTACAAGACATTAACGCCAATCCAGATATGGCAATGAGCACTGCCATGTTTAGTAATTTTGAGTTTATCATATGTGTTAATTTAACTCCATGTTGTAATAAAATTATCAAACCGCCTGTTTGGGCAGCCATCCTTTTTTGTTTAGTTCGCCTAATATAAGCTCTGTCATATCACTTTTAAAAGGAAATTCGTAACGAATATCCAGCACGTAGGCTTTAACTCGTAATTTGACGACATTATTTCTTTCATACACTTCATTTGTCGCAATCACCACCACAGGTTTCTTCAGGTAAACATACCGAGACGACACAGCTGCTTTATAAGCAATTCGTTTAACAGCATCAACATCTACATCTACAGGAAGGTAGATTTCGGCTACAACCTGACAGTCGAGAGCGCTGGAGTTTGCATTTGAAACTGCTTTATTCATCAGCTCCCCATTGGGAATAGTCACTACTGAATCATCCGGCGTAACAATCCGGCTTGATCGGAGTCCTATTTGCGTGACTTCTCCATAATAATCGCCGACTTCAATTTTATCTCCCACCTGAAAGGGACGGTCGAGAATAATCATAAAACCACCAAAAATATTTTTGAGTATATCCTGGGCCGCAAAACCGACAGCAATTCCTATAGAAGCCAAGACGGTCAATACTGTTCCAACAGGAGGATTTATGATGCCGGCAATAATGATATAAAACGATACAGACCATACAACCAGTCGGAATATGGGAACCAGTCGTTTTATTCCGAGTCGATATTTGGTAAAACGCTCGGATAAATTATCCAGAATGATGACAACAAGACGATTCACAAAATAAGTGAGAATCAACAGTACAATGATGATAAAGACCGTACCAAAAGAGATAAGATTCTCAATTTTCACGATCTTGTTAGAAACACCTTTTCCATCGGCGGAATTGGTTTGCTGAGGAGGGATATTTGCAGATTGTCCAATGCTACTCAATTCTTTAGTAATGGCCGATCTTGTTTGAGTTCCTGACGGTAGTGAATTTCCCCGCCTGACTGTGACAAAGCCAAACAGAAAAATCAAGCAGAATAATATTAATTTTCTGTTCATAATCATTAAACTAAGTGAATGATATTTCGCTCTTTAAGCACACGAACGACCTGCCGGTACATTAAGTGGTTAAGCAAATAGTAGCCATTTATTTCAGTCAGCAGGCCTCTTGAATACAATCGGATCAACATCAAACGGCTCTCTTCTTGGCTCAGATTCAGGATCATCGACAGATCCGTATCTGAGATTGTATCATGCATTACAAAAGCGGCCAGTGTAAACAATACCTGCGCACTTAAATCCTCAATCATCTCAATAGAAGTAACTTCCAGCGGTTTGATATAAAAGCAGGTATCGTCAAAGTTCTGAATAGATCGAATCCAAAAGATCATTGCAATCGATGCATTTCCTTCGGAAATCTCGGCTAATTTCGAAAAATAGTTCTTACGCAAGAATTTCTGTACTTCTTCCTCCTTATCCAGCTTGCGATATGCCCGTGATCGAAGGATACTGTCTCCAACCTCAAACTTGAGGCTGTAGCCGCTTGCCCGGTGTCGGTTCATAATCACCTTTTCAATCTGATCAGCATCCAACGTATCAGTTCTAATGACATGAGAAAAGTATTCACTTATGCTTTCGATCTTATCCCAAAAACGCCACGCATACCGAGAACAGCTTACAACCCAAAAGATTTGATCCTTGGTTTCAGCGATTAGATAGCTGAGCTTTTCCATAGCCTCATAGCCGTTTACATTTCGGATAAAGCAATTCTGGATTCCCTCTAAAATCACTAGCCGTTTTTTGTCTTTATTGCATATAAATTCGATGACATCATTCATCGTCTTGGCTTCGGGGATAGACCATTCTTGAGAGAACAACTCCACGAGTGCTTTTTCCGACCAAATGGTATCGCGTAACTCAATCTGGTGCACGGAGAACTCGCCAAATTTTGTATCGAACGACAAATTCAAAAAAGTGGACTTTCCACTGCCTTTCTCACCTATAACAGCCACCGTAGCCGGGAA
>Ga0102962_1000131_pt1 | contig 43143 bp, 41 predicted proteins | sample SalPonF2_C_D2_MG_FD_84519 | JGI IMG/M metagenome (GOLD analysis project Ga0102962, IMG submission 84519) | Salt pond soil microbial communities from South San Francisco under conditions of wetland restoration - Salt Pond MetaG SF2_C_D2_MG ...
ATGACAGACGAAATGGTAACCAATATCCGTTCGATAATCGATTGGCAGAGCATATATACGGTATTCAAAATGGACAGCTTTTGAGAAAATTTGCAAAAACTGATCAATTTGAGTAAAATCTATCTTTAAATGTTATGGATGATCTTCGCTTACAATTAAACAATAAACCGGGAGTCAGAGCATGTTAAACGGTCATGTTCTGTTGCTCAATCAGGATTATCAGCCTCTTAGTATTTGCAATGTTAAAAAGTCGATTTTATTGCTGCTACTGGGTAAGGCAGAAATGATCCATGATAATCCCAGACGAAAAATCCACACGATAAGTGATGAGTTTAAATTCCCATCTGTGATAAGATAAGGTCATATGCGCCGACTCCATACCGGCAAATCCTGGTGTCAAGCAAAAATATAATGAAACGTGACGGGCATCATTGCCAGTATTGTGGAAGTACTGAAGACTTGACTATCGATCATGTAATCCCCAAAAGCAGGGGAGGTAAGGACACCTGGGAAAATCTTGTAACAGCATGCTACCGGTGTAACCGCATTAAAGGTAACAAAACACCGAAGGAGGCATCGATGTTATTAAAAAGGGAGCCGTTCCGGCCCAATCATATCATTTTTTTAAGAAGTATCATTGGAACGGTTGAAGATCATTGGAAACCATATCTGTATATGTAGTCAGGCCTTGTTTCAATAAGGTATTCGAATTCATAAAAAATACATATTAAACCGTTATTATTAAGGCTACATTATAAACGGCAGATCCAAAAAGGAAAGGAAAAAATCATGAGCGCAAAGGGCAGAGTTCTCGTCGCAATGAGTGGAGGCGTCGACTCATCCGTTGCGGCAGTGATGCTCAAGGAAATGGGCTATGATGTGATAGGCATCACCATGAAAACATGGGATTACTCAAGCAGCGGCGGCAACAGTAATAAAGAAACAGGTTGTTGTACACTTGAGTCTATGAATGATGCCCGTCAAATTGCGATCAAATACGGCTTTAACCATTTCATAGTGGATATCAGGGAAGAATTTGGCGATTGGGTCATCGATAAATTTGTTGATGAATATCTCAATGGCCGTACACCAAATCCTTGTGTACTGTGCAATACTCATATAAAATGGGCTGCATTAATGAAGCGCGCGGATAATCTGGGTTGTGATTATATCGCCACGGGTCATTATGCCAATGTACGTGAAGAAAATGGCAGGTATGTCATATCACGGGGAAAGGATCACAACAAAGATCAATCTTACGCTCTTTGGGGTGTTGACCAACAATATCTTGAGCGAACGATTTTCCCACTTGGCAGTTATCATAAACCGAAGATACGGGAAATGGCTGCCGATTTTGGACTATTAAACGTAGCAAATAAAAAAGACTCCTATGAAATCTGTTTTGTTCCAGATAATAATTACAGGCGTTTTTTGAAAGACCGTGTGCCGGGATTAAAAGAAGATGTAGATGGCGGCCTTTTTGTTGATAAGGAAGGAAATGTTGTGGGTAAACATAAAGGATATCCCTTTTATACCATTGGACAACGTCGCGGCTTAAATTTGGCAATGGGGAAACCGGTATATGTGACAAATATAGATCCGGAGAATAATATCATTACCATCGGTGAGGAAGAAGATCTCATCAATACCGAGTGTACGGCAAAAGCTATTAATATGGTTAAATATGATCGTGTACCCGAAGATGACATGAAAGTGACAGGAGCCATTCGGTACAATGACGATGGTGCTCCGGGCTTTTTAACACAAATAAATGATGATGAATTGAGCATCCGTTTTCCTGAAGGACGATCTGCCATTACACCTGGTCAGGCACTGGTCTGTTATGAGGGTGAGGATGTTATTGCCGGAGGATGGATACATAAAATCAGCAATCCTGCAGAGATTGCATAAATCAGGATAGTAGTGTTCAGGTTAGGTATCTGAAAAGCGGTCAAATCGACCGCTTTTTTTGTATGTGGTATAAAATTAGTTCAGTTAAATGGCCGAATAAGGGATGAAAATTTATAAAATTGGAAAGATTTTATTGTTTTCTTATAATTTTCTGTCCTCAATGTAATTTAACGGTAAAAATATCGTTAGCTAAATATCTCATGTTGATGAGGACCGATTCTTGTGATAATTGCTTGTTTAAGATATTCCTGAAAACATCTAACAGGTATTTATCTCCAGAGAACTCTAAAAATTTTATATAAATATTGACCGTCTCGTTAATAAATTCGGATTCCATGAAGTTGCAAAGTCCAAAGTTTATAAGCCCAGATCGACTGACTAACATTATTTATTTGGGTCTGTTGATCGTTGTTTTCAGTGCCAATAATGTTTTTGCCCAATTTGAAGGAAGTTTTAAAGTTGAGCAATATCTCTATACACAAAATGGCCGGGAACAGAAAGAGGGAACAGCAGATGTTTTTATAACCCCTACTCGAATACGTATAAATGGCTTAAATGGATCTAAGATGCCGGCTCAATTTGGGGGACTACGAACAAACTCGATATTAATCCGTTTGGATATGAAAGACTTTATAATTTTCGGACAGAATTCCGAGGCGGTCCAGATAAAGAAGTCAGAAATAGTCAATATGATGGATATGGTCGGTAATCTTACGGGTCAGATGAGTGGTGCGAAAGATGACGATGTTAAAAATAAAAGACAGATTATCAATACTAAAGAGAAGAAACATATTGATGGATTTCCATGTCATAAAATCATCGTTATTGATAAAGAGGGTACGAATGTTTCGAAATCTGTGGTATGGGTAACACATAAATATGCCGTGAATTGGGGGATGTTAACCGAACCCTGGGGAGATGAGAATTCCGAAATAGCTCCATTCCTTTCGCCAAGTTGGTTACAAAATGGGACCATGCCTATCTATGCCGAGATGTATGATAACGGCATCAAAAAATCGGTATTGAAAGTAATAGATATCAGAGAGAAAAAAGTCGCACCACGCATGATGGAGATCCCTTCTGGTATGCAATTGATGTCGTGGCGACAACTTTTATTACATAATATGTTTGGTAGATAAAAAATATTATTTATTATTTAGCTATTCACCTTCAGCTATAACACCAAGCAGAAAAAAGATTGTACTGGCTTAAACAAGGAAAGCTCCCTTTTTTATTAGTTATAATTATTTTAACCGGGATATTGAGCGGTTGTGCTATCCTGCATAAAACGACTCATCATTATCAATGGACTGACTATAATTACCAAATTATTACCATTGATTCGACGATAACTCCTGATTCTACTATTGCCGCTTATTTAGGACCTTACCGAAAACATGTTAATCAACTGATGGATAAGGTTATTGGTAAGAGTTCGGGTATTTTTACAAAAAATAAACCCGAAGGGACCCTTGGAAATCTTGTAGCCGATGCCGTCCGGGTGGAAGCATCCCTGTTGATGAAAAAAAATATTGATATCAGTGTCATAACCAATTCCAGTATCAAGTACCGTTTGCCTCGGGGGAATATCACAATGCGGATGGTTTATGATATTATGCCTTATAATAATAAACTGGTTATTTTGAAGTTAAATGGCAGACAAATCAAGGATATGGCCGACGAAATAGCCAGGTCTGGCGGGGAACCGGTAAGTGGAATACGAATGAATATTAAAGATGGTAAAGCTACTGATATTCTTATTGGCCGCCATATTTTAAATGATCAACAAATTTATACGGTGGCAACAAACGATTATATGGCTAATGGTGGGGGGGATCTGGCCGCCTTGTGGAATCCTATCAGTCGGTACGATAAAAAACTATCCATACGAAAAGCAATTGAAGAATATATTAATGACCGTTCTGTTGTCACACCTATAACAGATGGGAGGGTTCGGTAAGTAATGGATCGCAAAACATTTATTAAAAAATCTCTTGTAGCCGGTATGGGCTGGGGATTGGTAGGAAAAGGACATTCACTTTTTGCTTCATCTGACCGTAGAATAACGATCTTACATACGAACGACACCCACTCCCATTTAGATCCATTCCCGGTGGAAGCAGGAAAATATGCCGGATTAGGAGGTATTGCCAGACGAGCTACTATCATCAAAAAAATAAGATCTCAGAATCCACATACTTTGTTACTGGATGCCGGGGATGCATTTCAGGGCACACCATATTTCCAATTCTATAAAGGATTTCTCAGCTACAAAATGATGTCGAAACTGGGTTACGATGCTTCGACTCTGGGGAATCATGAATTTGATTACGGAGTTAAAAATCTTACGGAAGCAGCCCAAAAGGCGAATTTCCCACTCGTTTGCGCTAATTATAATTTTACGAATACCTCGTTAGGTTCTATTGTCCGGCCATTTATAGTTCGTGATGTAAATGGAATACAGATAGGAATATTTGGACTTGGTGTCAAATTTAAAGGCCTGGTTTCAGATGCTCATCATAAAGGTATTTATTATCAGGATCCTGTTGAAGCATCGACGAATATGGTAAGGATTTTACGTGAAATGCATAAGTGTGATATGGTAATTTGTTTGAGCCATCTTGGGTTTGATTATAAAGATGATCGTATATGTGATAAGAAATTAGCCCGGCAGGTTAATGGTATTGATCTCATTATTGGCGGACATACGCATACTTTTCTTCCCAAACCTTATGTCGTTCAAAAAGCGAATAATAATCCAACAATTGTAACACAAGTGGGTTTTGGGGGAATAGAACTCGGCAGAATTGATTTTATCTTCGACCGTACCAGGCACATCAAACATTATTATTCCAGCGAGTTAAAGATAGAAGGATCCAATTACGACGGTTCAGCAGGTTGATTAATAAAAGTTATTTACTTTGTAAATATACACGGTCTGAAGGGCTTTTCGCTGTTGCACTATCCTCCAGCGTAATGTAATACCTGTCCTTTCGGATGGACGAATCAGTTTTAAAATTAGTAATAGCAAAATAATGCGATTCTGACGTGTCTGTGATTGTGAAAATTCCGGCTGTATTAATACCTGAATTATGCTGTATCCATAGTTGGTAAAATTGGCTGGAATTTTGAGCGTGTAAATGAGTAACTAACAGCATAGCCCTGTGATTTGCCGGGTTAACAATAATTTTCCCGTAAGCGGATGTGTCCAAAGATGAGCCTTTTAAATAGATAATATTAATTTTGGGGTTTTGAAGGATGGATAACAGGTAATTTTTTTCTTTCAGCTTACTTTGAAGTGTGACCAAATTTTTTTGTTGGTCTTTATCGGTATAATAGAGTTTTGAACTGAAGAAAATGAAACCTACCGCTATTATTAAAAGTACAACTATGATAGTTATGGCTATTTGCGGGCGGTGAATTCCTATGAAATGTGCAATTCTCTCAAAGAATGTTCGCGGCTTGGGGATGAGTTCTTTTTCATTTATATCAGAAAGTTCTTTGATATGGGTTATGAGTTCCTCTTTAATATCGGAAGGTGGTTTTTTTTGATTTATGGCAACAGGCAAGTGCTGTGCTGCCAATTTAAGTTTTTCATAATCCCTTTTTAAATCATCCGGAGCATGTTGTAATAGTCCTTCAAATGTGTTCCGGTCCTTCTCATCCAGGGCATTGAGCACATAAGCGGAGGCGAGATTTAAAAACCTGTCTCTGTCGATGGTCATGATAATGCATCGTTTAATGAGGATACTATTGACATCATCCCATTTTTCATGGAATCCTTAACCTCATATACCGGTACATTCAATGTTTTTGCAATTTCCGATTGATTCAACCCATTGTAATAGGCTAATCGAATAATTTCCTGATCTTCACTGGATAGCTTATTAAATGCTTTCTGAACAGTATGAGATCTTTTTTTAACGGAAGAGACGGCGAGTTTAGAAATATTCTTGTTCTTTATTTTACTTCCATCTTCAACAATGCGTTGACTATCTTCGGGAATCGAATCGGGAAAAGGAGTGCTGCTCAAAGCAATTCCTCTTGACAGGTTTAACAACCAGCGGTACACATTACCGCTTTTTGTATTGAAAGAAGAGGCCGTTTGCCAGATTTGCAGGAAGATATTTTCGGTTAACTGTGCCGCTCTCTCTTTCTCTTTACCCGCTGCCAGCATCAGGCTATATACTATTTCAGCATATTTATCATATAAAGCCTCCAACGCCCTCAGGTTTCTCTTGGCTATTTTCTTGATCAGATCCTTTTCGTTACTGGCTGCAGATCTGAATATTTTTTTTAAAGTCATTAGAGCTAAATAAATAAGCACTTTGAATCAAATCCTTAGATATCAAATTATTACGTTATAATTTGTCTGAGAAAATAACACCTATCATCTTTTGTAAAACAAATTGTAACTATTTAACATTCTCTTAATATAACGAAAAACAAAAATTCATATTGGAAATATTATACATAATCTTAATATATCCTGTTTAATTCACGGCAATAAAGGATGAATTACTATTAGGAACTGCCAAATTCATGGTTTTAACGTAATGATCATAAATATTATCCGAGATTAACCTTATATTCTCACTTCTGTTAAAAAGCTTAATCGTTAATTAAAATTTGTATAAAATTTCATGGCAAAAGAAAGAACCTTAGCAATATTAAAACCCGACTGTGTTAAAAAAGAATTAATCGGTGAAGTTATAAAAAGAATTCAGGGCGCCGGTTTTAAAATCGTTGCAATGAAAATGACGCGTTTAACAATGGATACGGCAGGTGGTTTCTATGCTGTTCACAAGGAACGCCCATTTTATGAAGAGTTGTGCAAATTTATGAGCAGCGGACCTTGTGTACCCATGATGCTTGAAAAAGATAATGCCGTAGAAGATTTTCGCAATCTTATTGGGGCAACAAATCCGGAAGAGGCGGATGAAGGAACGATTCGAAAAGCATTTGCTGACAGCATCGGAGAAAATATCGTTCATGGTTCCGATTCAGTAGAGAACGGTAAAATTGAAACCGCTTATTTCTTCTCCAGTCAGGAAGTGGTTGCCAATATTGCTTAATCGTTTATGAAACGGCGTTTTGTATTCCTCATACTCGGTGTTTTAGGGTTTGTTTTTACGGCAAAAAAAGATTTTGCAGAATCAGCAAAGTATAGATCATTTAAGACTGACACAGCAAACGTAAAAGTTGGTGCACAGGTACTTCTGAATAAGTACTTGTCACAATTGAAGGGTAAACGTGTTGGCCTCGTAATGAATCCTACGGCAAGAGTTGATGGCGTACACATGCTGGATACATTATTGTCGCTTGGTATTCACATCACAGCTCTTTATGCCCCCGAACATGGTTTTCGGGGGCAAAGGGGAGCCGGCGAAACAATCAGAGGTGGGGTGGATAAGGCAACGGGATTACCGGTTTATTCGCTTTACGGAAAAACCAGAAAGCCCACTGGAAAAATGCTGAAAAACGTTGACCTTCTTCTTTTTGATATGCAGGACGTCGGCGCACGTTTTTACACGTATATATCAACACTGGGTTTGGTATTGGAAGCGGCATCTGATCATACTATACCGGTGTGGGTACTCGACCGTCCGGATCCTGCAGGTGGCAATTATGTGGCCGGCTGGATGCTACATAAGAAGTTTAAATCGTTTGTGGGCGAATACCCTCTTCCAATGGCTTATGGCATGACTATCGGAGAATTGGCCAGGATGATGGTTGGCGAACATTGGCTGAAAACGTCTGATAAGCCCAAACTTCGTGTTATACCCTGCGAGAATTATAAGCGTTCCATGCGTTGGCCGCAATTGGGATTAGCCTGGTATCCTCCATCACCCAATCTGCCACGCTATAAAAATGCCCTCGTATATCTTGGTACTTGTCTTTTTGAAGGCACCACCATTTCGGAAGGACGGGGTACTAATTCCCCATTTCTGACAATTGGTTCGCCTTATATAACACTAAAGCAGACAGAGATAGACAGTTTAATGGATATTTACAACGTACACCTCAAGCGTATTTCTTTTATCCCTAAAAGTATTCCTGGTAAATCACTGCATCCAAAATATGAAAACAAGGTTTGTCACGGTGTAAAGATATCATTGACGACAGATGAGATCGATCACTTTGATCCCGTTTCATTTGGCCATTCTCTTCTCAAGTTAATGTTACACCATTCAACAAAAGACCATATCAAACCTTATTTGTACAAGCTAACCGGGACTCGAAAAATTGATCAATATCTTCAAAGTACTGTGAATGAGAATCCTGATTCTTTATGGCAAACCGGTGTCGAAATATTCGAGAAAAAACGTCAAAAATATCTCATATATAAAAACTAACCGATTATTTGCATGGCTTGCACTCCATATGTGTCTCTTGATATTTGCGCCTAACATTTGCTCCGGTTTGTTCGAATGTATACCACCCCTTTCGAAATCTGGCGGGACAGGATACAATCTCTATGAAGAGGGAAATTGAAGACGAACCTTCGGGTTCGTCAATATTAATCATTGCTCAGTGATAATTGTTCACTGCTCTATGCTTCTCTTACGCTTGATTTCGTAACATACCAAAGCGGCACTCACTGATGCGTTAAGTGATTCAACAGTATTGTCCATCGGGATGTTGATGATAAAATCGCAGTGGCTCAATGTCTTTTCTCTAATGCCTTTTCCCTCACTGCCAATAATAACAGCAGTCGGCATATCATAATCCTGTTCCCAAAATGATTTAGGAGCGTTCTGATCGAGTCCGCAAAACCAGAACCCTTCTTCTTTCAGACGCATAATTGTTTGGTTAAGATTCGTAACCCTTATGATTGGCACCAAACCTGCGGTTCCAGCCGAAGTTTTATAAACTGTAGCATTAACGGGCGCTTGCCGGTGTTTGGGTACAATTACAGCATCTATACCTGATGCTGCAGCGGTTCGTAAAATAGCACCGACATTATGCGGATCTTCTATTTCGTCAAGTAATAAAACGGCGGGTTGTTCATCGATCTTACAATGTGTAATTAACCAGTCATCCAAATCGAAATATGTCACCGGACTTATTTGGGCGACTATACCCTGATCGTTTACATTACCTACAAGATCCTTTAGCTTACGTCCGGGAACATGAATTACAGGAATTCTGTTTTCAGAAGAAAGACGTTCGATGTTCTTAATAAAACTGGTATTACTTTTGGTACGAATAAAGATTTTATTAATCTTCTTGGGAGTTCGTGTTAAAGTATCTTCAACGGGATGTTTGCCAAAAATGTAAAAATCAGAGGATTCCATATATGGTTAAATATTTTGGATAAAAAATTGAATTACTTGTAATTATACTCTTGAATCTAATCGAACATCTCATTATCTATAAGTATGATAACAAATCATAAAAATAGGAAGGTAGATTCAAAACCGGTTCGTGTCAGAAAGGTAAGAAGATTTTCACATCCTATTCCCACATTTCGGAAATTTGTTGGTATTATCAGAAGAAATAATCCACTTCTGATCAATTCTGCCGTCATTCAAACACTTGTTGGATTGAGTATCGTCTTTATTTCTGTAGTGGGACATATTCAGCCGTTATGGCTGGCTTCCGTCATGAGCATAACAGGAAGTATCACAATGATGTTTGGAGCATATCTGTGGTATGATATGTTACATGATAAAAATGATATGGATGATCTGTTTAAGGAAGCAATCAGGAGGGTAATAAATTCACAGAATTAGTTATATTCAATGCCAAATCATTAACTATTCTGCTGAAATATTACAATGGAAAATTTTACTGAAGAAGATAAAAAACGGTTTGAAGGGTATATTAAACTATACGTTGACGATGACGTAACCGAAGTTCAGGGTAAGATTGAGGCTCTTCAAAAAAGGGATCAGAAATTATGGTTTTATTTATTGGCTAATGTGGTTGCGGTTTTACTGTTCGCCTCTTCTTATTTTATGGGAGACAGCCACATGGGGAATACTTTGTATATCATCTTATTAGTTGTTTTTGGTATTAATGTCCTGGTTATTTTTTACCAAAAATCACAGATCAGGAGAACGATAAAATACGTTCAGGAAGGCGAATAGTTAATTTGAACGATAGCATTTTAGTGATATTTACAGACTGACAAATTGTGACTGGTAACCTCGTTTCTCCAATCAAAAACATGCATCTTGCTCATAGCCCTGACCATCAGGTTTTGATAATTGCCCATAGAGGTGCGAGTGCTTACTATCCAGAGAATACCATGATCGCATTTCGAAAGGCCGTTGAAATGAAAGCGGATATGTTAGAGTTGGACATACAGTTATCCCGGGATGGTATCCCGGTTATATTTCATGATGACACGCTGGAGCGCTGTACCGGCCAAATTGGGAAGATAAGTGATTATGCATTAGCCGAATTGAAGGAAATGGACGCCGGTTCATGGAAATCACCCGATTTTACCGGTGAACAGATTCCGGCACTTGAGGAAGTACTGGAATTTGCTAAAAATAAGATTACGGTTAATATTGAAATTAAACCAGGTTCCGATTCAAATGGAATAGCACAAAAGGCCCTGAGGCTGGTTAAAGACTATAAGATGGAGCATTATGTGCTGTTTTCGAGTTTCGATCCGGAGATACTTATTCGTTTAAGGACGCTATCTGATACTATTCCGATTGCCTTACTTTATGAAAAAAATAATCACCGGGACAGAAATGTTTTTGATTTTATTTCAAAGTATGAAATAAATGCATTCAACTGTTCACGGTGGTCAATCAAAAAGAGTTGGATAAAAAAGTTAAAGAGAAAACATATTCCGGTGTTGATTTATACCGTGAATAGCCGCTGGCAGATGAAGAAATTTATTAAACAGGGTATAACAGGTATTTTTACCAATAAACCTGATTTATTACGAAGTCAATTAGTAGTTTTCAATAAGGCAAAACAAGATAAATAGCGTGTTTTATATTTGTTATTTACCTCTTTATATAATTCGTGTTTTACAATCAGCAAATTAATACTTAAATATTAGGGATGAAGCGGCAGGCTATTCTTATTATATTAACCGCCGTTTGTAATGAAACCGCGCTATCTATATAAAGTTTTGAAAGCTGATAGCAATTAGCATATATTAATTATCCATTCACTTGATATAAATATTCTCAATGGCAACGAAATATATTTTTGTAACCGGAGGAGTTACCTCATCACTTGGTAAAGGAATCATCTGTGCATCATTAGGACGATTACTCGTAGCCCGCGGACTTCGTGTCACTATTCAAAAACTGGATCCGTATATCAATGTTGATCCTGGAACGATGAATCCCTATGAACACGGTGAGGTATATGTAACGGATGACGGCGCGGAAACGGATCTTGATCTCGGTCATTACGAACGTTTCCTGGATATCTCAACTTCACAGGAAAATAATGTTACGACCGGACGTATTTATTATGATGTAATCACCAAAGAACGGCAAGGCGCTTATCTCGGTAAAACCGTACAAGTCATTCCTCATATCACCGATGAAATTAAATCACATGTGCTTGCTCTCGGAAACTCGGGAAATTATGATGTCGTCATTGTTGAAATCGGTGGTACGGTTGGTGACATTGAAGGGTTACCCTATATCGAGGCGATGAGACAAATCCGGTATGAAGTCGGACGGAAAAACACCCTTTCTATTCACCTGACTTTGATTCCTTATTTGAAAGCTGCCGGCGAGTTGAAAACAAAACCTACCCAACACTCGGTAAAAACATTATATGAAGTAGGACTTCAGCCTGATATCCTGGTTTGCCGTACGGAAGTGGAGTTGGATAATACCATTCGACAAAAGATCGCACTCTTTACGAATGTTGAAATTGAAGATGTCATTGCTTCGGTTGACGCCGAATCAATTTACCAGGTTCCTTTATTAATGAAGGAAGAAGGGCTTGATCGAAGGGTCATTGACAAGCTTGATTTAAAAGCGGAAGAGCCCGAACTGGATAGCTGGGTGGACTTTGTAAAAGCTGTATTAAATCCATCACAGAAGATTAAAATTGCTCTTGTCGGGAAATATGTTGAACATCACGACGCATACAAATCAATTTATGAAGCTTTTATTCATAGTGGTGCGGTAAACGGCTGTAATGTAGAAATTGATTGGATACAGTCGGAAGAACTGACAAATAATAATATTAGCAAAAAACTCAAAGGTGTATCAGGTGTCCTGGTCGCACCCGGTTTTGGTGAACGAGGTGCGGAAGGCAAAGTCGCTGCTGTTAAATATGCCAGAACCAACAAGATTCCGTTTTTTGGAATTTGCCTGGGAATGCAATGTGCTGTTGTTGAGTTTGCGCGTAATGTTTGCGGTTGGGATAATGCTAATAGTACAGAGTTTGATAAAGATTCACCTTACCCAATAATTGATTTAATGCCCGATCAACGGGATATATGTGATATGGGCGGCACCATGCGCCTCGGTTTGTATAATTGCCGTTTAAAAGAAGATTCAAAAGCTCATGAAGCCTATGGCCTGGAAGAAATAAAGGAACGACACAGGCATCGGTATGAGGTTAATAACTCGTTACGTTATAAACTGACCGAAGAGGGAATGAGCTTTACCGGATTTAATCCCGAGAAAGATCTTGTCGAGATAATAGAATTGCCGAATCATCCGTGGTTTGTAGGTGTTCAGTTCCATCCGGAATTACGCAGCACGGTAAATCGGCCTCATCCTCTTTTTGTGAATTTTGTGAAGGCTTGCCTGGAATATGCTAAAGAGAAAAAATTAGCAGAAAAAATACCGGAGAGAGATCTCGTTATTTAACTGAAATGTAAGTCCTGTTTTTATGAGTGATTCCCCGTTTTCGAATCGTGTACGAGTCAGAGTTAATGGCTTACTTGTTCGACAACGGTCGTTACTGATGGTAAAAATGAATACACCTACCATGGACGAGCCTTTTTGGATGCCACCCGGTGGTGGCTTGAAATTCGGTGAGACGATGGAAGAAGCGGTTCGCCGTGAAATGAAGGAAGAAACAGGATTACAGGTGAAAGTAAATGGATTGCAGTATGTGTCAGAGTATGTTCGCCCGCCGTGGCACGCTGTTGAGTTTTATTTTAATAGCGAGTTAATAGACGGCGAAGTGGCTCTGGGGGAAGACCCTGAGTTGATCGGACAAATCCAGTATCTGCAGGATATTAAATTTATCTCATTTAAGGATTTCCCATCGTTTAATATTGCACCTCCCTACCTTAAAGAACATTTTGTACAGGATTACATCAGTGGGAAAAAAGAAACAACCTTCTATCGTGAGGAATATGATTCAGATGATGATTAGGTTTACCTTGAGATAAGAAATAAGCGTTTGAACCAGATCCACAAAGTTTTAAATTTTTTGTGGATCTTATTTTAAATAAGAAATTCACTGATTATCAAATCGCTCGTTAAGATCTAATTCCAAATGAATCTGATAATCCTGATATAATTCATTCCATTTGGCATCGGTCACCTTAAAACCCTCATTAAGGCCAAGGATCAACATCCCTTTGTGTTTATTCGGGAATGTGTCATAACTGAATAATTTATATTTCAATTGATACGCATCAAACATCATAAGATGTAGTAGCTTACGAGCGATGCCCTTTTTCCGAAAGGCAGGTAAAACGCCGCCTTTGGCAGAGTAATAAACTTTACTCCTTCGTCCGTAACCTATTTTAAATCCAACCGGTACCTCATTATAGGTAGCTAAATAAACTAATATATCAGGATGATGATATTGATTGATTATACGGTCCTCGCTGAATATGATACGGTTTATTTCCTTCAGCCGGTGAACATCAGTTCGCCCGTATCTTGTAAAGTCGATATCGTAAAGGGAAATTTCTAAACCCTGCATTTTTTTAATGATGAAGTGAAAAATCGAAAAGAAAAATAAATTCTTATTACCTTATGTACATTATCTCAAACCCTTAATCGAGTAGTGGTATGAATTCAAAATTTCTGTTTCTCATAACCATTTTTCTGATATCAATGATAGCTTGTCAAAAAGACAAAAGTAAAACTATGATTATACATAATATAACAGGTTATACAATACAAGGCGATAGTCTTATATCATTTAATGCTATGGCGTTTGCAAACGGTAAGGTATTGGATCAGGGAAATTATGAATTATTAAAAGATAAATACCCGGATGCTAAAAGTTATGATGGAGGTGGTAATGTATTACTACCCGGACTTATTGACGCACACGGACATGTATTAGGACTCGGGTACTCACGTCTGGATGTTGATTTAGTGGGAACACGGTCTTTGAGTGATGCTCTTCAGCGTGTGGCCGATTATGACAAAAAATATCCTGATTTAAACTGGATTCGGGGCAGAGGTTGGAATCAGGAATTGTGGACCGAAGATAAATTCCCAACAGCCAAAGAATTGGATAATATCGTTTCGGATCGACCGGTTTGGCTCGTTAGAGTAGATGGACATGCAGGATGGGCTAATTCAAAGGCGCTTGAAGAAGCGCACTTGACTAAGGATACGAAGGATCCGGTCGGCGGTAAAATAATGCGTGATACAAATGGTAATCCAACAGGTATTTTAGTAGATCACGCTATGGATCTCATGGAAAAAATACTACCGGCCCGAACGGAACATGAAGATTCCCTGGCTCTTGAAGAAGCCTTAGACAGATTGCGAGAAGTAGGGTTAACCAGTGTGGGCGATGCCGGTATACCGGTCTCAACGTATAATCTCTACAAAAAATTTGTGGATCAAAGAAAGATGACCAGCCGGATTTACGCCATGATTCTTATGCAGGAACCCGACTTCAAAATACTCTCGAAAAACGGTCCGGTTACCAGTTACGGAAATGATTTATTGTCATTACAAAGTGTAAAAATTTATTCTGATGGCGCACTTGGCAGTCGTGGAGCCGCGATGCTGCGACCTTATTCTGATGATCCGGGAAATAAAGGCTTGTTATTCCATACGCAGGATGAGTTGAATAAAATGGTGGATACGGCGGTATCAAAAGGATATCAGGTTAACATTCATGCGATTGGCGATCGTGCAAATCGTGAAGTCCTGGATGCTTTTGGACAAGCCGAAAAGAAATATGGTGAACACGGCCTTCGAAACAGGGTGGAGCATGCACAGGTAGTGGCACCGGAAGATATACCGCGGTTCAAATCATTACACCTAATCGCTTCGATGCAGCCTACGCATGCCACCAGTGATAAAAATATGGCGGTAGATCGCATTGGCAAAGGCAGAATGAAGGGAGCTTATGCATGGCAGACCTTCGAAAAACAAGGCACTGTTGTAGCTGGCGGTTCTGATTTTCCTGTTGAGTCAGCCAATCCGTTTTTTGGCCTTTACGCAGCTGTTACACGAGAAGACACGACCGGTAATCCGCCTGGTGGCTGGTATCCCGAAGAAAAGTTATCCCGTTTGCAGGCTTTTAAGGCATTTACTATAAACGCTGCATATGCCCAGCATCAGGAGAACATTATCGGAAGCCTTGAAAAGGGTAAATGGGCGGACTTCATTCTGGTGGATAAAGACTATTTTAAGATACCTGAAAGTGATATCTGGAAAATTAAGGTACTTGAAACGTGGCTGGGCGGTAAAAAAGTTTATAGTAAGATGTAACTATTTTTAAAAATAATTTTAATTATTGATTATGAATATCAGAGTTGCTCAGTTGAACCCGATAGTGGGTGATATTGATGGAAACAAGCAAAAAATTATTAATATTCTTCGTCTGGCTGAAAACGATCGAATTGATCTGTTGATTTTACCCGAACTGGGTTTATTGGGATATCCGCCAATGGATTTATTAGAGCGGGAGTCGTTTCGAGATTATGTATATAAGGTAAATGAGGAAATTATAGCTCTGACAAAAGAGACAGCCCTTATATTTGGCACAATAACGCCAAATCAGAAACCTACCGGCCGAAAAATGTATAATGCCGCCATTATGGCTCATAAAGGGCGTAAACTTGCTGAAGTGCACAAGACATTGCTACCGACATATGATGTATTTGATGAGTATAGATATTTTGAAGCTAATGAAGAATGGGAACCAATTGATTTTAAAGGAATACGATTTGGTTTGACCATTTGTGAAGATATATGGAATCATCAAAATGAATATGAATATCATCTCTATAATATTGCACCTGCAAAAAAACTAAAAGATGCAGGTGCACAGGCTTTAATAAATATTTCGGCATCTCCATTCACCAAACGTAAGCCCGAATTACGTTTAAAAATGTTAAAGGGACATGTTATGGGGTTGAAGATGCCCATATTTTATGCAAATCAGGTAGGTGCCAATACTGAAATAATTTTTGACGGTGATTCTACAATCCTGAATGCAGATGGTTCACTATGTGAACGGGCTTGCTTGTTTGAGGAAGACTATATCGATGCCCGTTTGAATGAAACCGATATGACGGTAGAACCTGTTACGAACCGGCAAGGTTCGAATATGGGAAGTGAAGAACGGTTATTTCGCGCACTGGTTCTTGGTTTAAGAGATTATATGAATAAATTAAAAGTTGCTAAAAAGGTGATTGTTGGGTTAAGCGGAGGCATCGATTCCGCACTTGTTGCTGCTATTGCAACTGAAGCACTTGGTGCCGATATGGTTATGGGCGTTACGATGCCATCTAAGTTCTCATCCGGAGGTAGTATTACCGATTCACAACTATTAGCGGGAAATCTGGGTATGGAGATTCATGAGTTAGCGATTAAGAAAATATATGATGCCTATCTGGATGCCTTAGATCCTTTATTTAAAGGTACGGAGTTTAATGTAGCGGAAGAAAATATCCAAAGCAGGACAAGAGGGGTAATTCTCATGTCGATTTCAAATAAATTTGGATATATGGTATTAAATACTGGAAATAAATCAGAAATGGCCGTAGGTTATTGCACCTTATATGGTGATATGGCCGGTGGCGTGTCTGTTATCTCTGATATTTATAAAACAGAAGTTTATGATATCAGCCGATGGTTGAATTCCGATTACTATAAAAAAGAAGTGATCCCGGAAACGATCATCAATAAGGCACCAAGCGCTGAACTACGTCCTGATCAGAAAGATACCGATTCGCTTCCGGAATATGAACTGCTTGATGGTATACTAAAAGCTTATATAGAAGAACAGCGCTCACAAAAAGAGATCATATCCATGGGATATGATTCTGAAATTGTAGAAAAAATAGTACGTATGGTCGATTTGAATGAGTATAAGCGCAGACAGGCGGCTCCGGGTTTTCGTGTCAGTCCAAAAGCATTTGGTATAGGACGACGAATGCCTATAGTTCAGAAGTGGACCGGACATGAACGTGCAACACATTCAAATGGCACTACACTTTGAGTTGATCACATTTTTTTCTTAAAATAGGTTAAATTAAAGGGTGCGGTGTAAATATATTATATATTATCATCTTATAAGGTTCGTATATATAATTGACCGTTAATGTAGACTGAAAAAGTAACTTTTTTCGAAATTCGTATAAAAAGTGGGTATTATTGTTTCGTGCTGTACGAACGATTCATTATATTTAGCACAAATAATCATTATCCCACTTCGATTATTACCAAGTAAAATATTAATACCAGATTTAAAAACGGTTTAGAATGCTGAGAAAGGTCTCGTTACTGCTCTTCACGTTATTTCTCTGTCAAACGAAAGTTTTTAGCCAAACAGTTGATAAGAGTGATACGACAATAAAAATGCTTCCAATGCCGGACGTCCGGTTACCCTATAATAATCCTATTGAGCCCAGTCAAAGTGATAACCTTGCTCGCCATTCAGCATTACCGGTGCTTAACAGTTATCAGAAAAAGATTATTCAGAATATAGCGGATATCTATAAAATCCATGTATTAGCGCTAGAGGCCCAGGTATCCAATGATCCATTAAGTGCTGAAAAGTATATTAATCAGGCTTTGTCATCCATCCAAAAAATGTTGGATGATTATCCTGAAGTTCAATCTGACAGGCGATTTACAGAGTTATACCGCACGGTAATGACCGAATACCAGGAGTTCTACGGTATTTCTCAACCCGTTAATGAAGAAAAGGGTGATATTTTTGCTATCAGGGATGAGATGTTTTCGGAAGATAATAATTGGTTCAATGAAGACTATTTTGTATTGCCGGATCACATAAAAGAAAATAAATCTCCTGTACCTCTTCCGATTAATAAACAGGTTAAAAATCATCTTGCCTATTTGTGGATTAAGCATCCAGAAGTCATGCAGCGGTGGTTACAGAGGGCACAAGTATACCTGCCTATGATGAAAAAGATATTTAAGCAGGAAGGTATCCCAACCGATTTGGTTTATATGTCCATGATTGAAAGCGGATTAGTACCCTACGCACGCAGCAGGGCCAGGGCTGTGGGAATGTGGCAGTTTATTCGATCTACCGCTAAAATGTATGGGCTGGAAGTTAACTGGTGGATCGATGAACGGCGTGATCCGGTTAAAGCTACTAAAGCGGCTGCAGCCTATTTAAAGGATTTGTATAAATTATGGGGTAATTGGCACTTGGCTATTGCAGACTATAATGTTAGTCCATACAGAATAAAACGAGCCATACGAGCCAGCAATGGAGTTGAAAATTACTGGAAGATATATCATTACCTCCCCAGAGAGACCAGGGGTTATGTTCCATCATATATTGCCACAACTATTATTGCCACACATCCCAAGCAATTTGGGTTTAAAAAAGACTATGGGGAAACACCATATCAGTATGATATTGTAAAAATAAAAGGATCCGTTGATCTGGGTATTCTCGCTAAATGTGCAGGTATTACAACCGATTCACTCAAAGATATGAATCCTGAGTTATTACGATGGGCCACACCTCCGGGTAAAGATGCCTATCCTTTGAAAATACCGGCTGGTGATAAGCAAACATTCCTTGCCAAATATAAGAATGTTCCCAGTTCCCAAAAACGCCAGGTTCTGGTACATACTGTTAAACGCGGGGAAACACTTGGACATATTGCAAGCAGGTATGGTACTTCCGTAAGGGCGTTATTTGCAGCAAATAAAAATTTATCACGTATTATTTATCCCGGACAAAAAATTGCGATACCGTTACCACCAAGCAGTAATATTAAAATTTCGGCTAATGAACCCTCGTTGATAAATGGTAATACCCGGTATACGGTTTCTAAAAGACGATCCCGATATTCACATCCTTCCCATTCTTCTTTATTGTATTATACCGTTAAAAAAGGTGATAATATTGGTTATATTGCAGAGTGGTATAATACATATGCATGGAAAATAAGATCATGGAATCATACCGGTAATTTAATTAGAGTTGGACAAAAATTACGTATTTATGTACCGTCCTCAAAGAAAAGCTACTATGCAAAGGTTAATCGTATGTCTTTTGCAGCCAAGCAGGCAAGAGAGAAAAAGGGTGGTAAATCGAATGTAAGACTTGCTAATTCAGGAAAATACATTAAATATACTGTTAAGAAGAATGATAATCTCTCGGATATCGCCAATGCATATAATACTTCAATACATGAATTAAAGCGTATTAATCATTTACATTCATCAAGAATATATGTGGGTCAAACAATTCTGATTAAACGGAATGACTGACCGGGAGAAAATGGAATATGAAATTTTGGAAAAGGCGTTATATAGCCATTATCGCCATAGTATTGGTGGCTGTCACCAGTGTTGGTTATACCTATTCTGACGTCTTTTTTCAGATTAAGAAAAGCCTGACCATTTTTGGTGATGTTTTTCGTGAAGTATCCCTGAATTATGTTGATAAGATAGATCCCCCAAAATTGATGGGTACCGCGGTGGATGCCGTACTGCAGACACTCGATCCGTATACTGTATTTATCGACGAATCGGATAACCAGGAAATAAATATTATCACGAAAGGTAAATATGCCGGAGTGGGGCTGGAAGTTGGTGCCAGAGGAGGCAACCTGGTCGTTATAGCACCTCTGGATGGTTATCCCGCTTATCGTAAAGGTGTTAAAGCCGGTGATATCATCTTGTCGGTTAATGGACAATCGATCGAAGAATTATCACCAGAGGAACTTCAAAATCAACTCAGAGGGGAAGCAGGTACCAATCTTAGTTTGACGATAAAACGTTATGGTGTGGACCAACCGTTGACATTCGATCTTATCCGTGAAGAAATTATTATACATAATGTTAAGTATTATGGATTTACTGATAGTAGTAAGACCATAGGTTATATTCTTATCAGCCACTTTTCTGAAAATACAGCTGAGGAAGTAACTGAGGCGATAAAAAACTTACAAAAGCAATCCAGGCTGGATGGACTTATACTGGACTTGAGAAATAATCCCGGCGGATTATTATCCGAAGCAGTCAAGACTGTTGATCTATTTGTAAAACCGGGCCTTGAAATTGTAAGGATTAAGGGTAGGGAAGTCGAAAGTAATACGCCTTATTATTCATCTGAGATGCCATTATATGGTTCTAAACCATTAGTTGTATTACAGAACAATGGTAGTGCAAGTGCCTCCGAAATTGTTGCAGGGGCATTACAGGATCTTGACAGGGCCGTCATTATTGGAGATAATAGCTTTGGTAAAGGATTGGTTCAGGTAATTAAGCCCTTGTCCTACAATACGGCCTTGAAAATTACGACTGCTAAATATTATACTCCAAGCGGAAGATGCATACAGGCTATCAATTATAATCATGATGAAAATGTAAGTAATGGGGCAAGTAAAATCCCCGATTCACTTAGAAGAGCATTTAAAACCCGAAATGGTCGAACTGTTTTTGATGGTACGGGTATTGAGCCGGATGTTTACATAAAAGAACATAAAGAAAAATTATTGGAAATTGCTTTGCAACAACATAGTTTGTATTTCTTTTATGCAAATGAATATGTAGCTAAACACAAGGATTTTAATGTTAAGCAAAGTAGCGATTCGTTATACGATTCGTTTAGAAAGTTTATTAAAGAGAAAAAATTCTCATTGCAAACGCCGGCCGGACAGATGATTGCCCATTTACGGGAACAATTAAAGGATCCGGCAATTGAAGAAAAAGCAAAAACAAATTTAAATGATTTGGAGCAACTTGTAGCTGTTCGTAATAATGAAGAAATGAAGCGAGAAGCTCCTGGTATAAAAAAACAATTATATTTAGAGTTGGTATCGAGGTACAAAGGTACGAAGGGAAAGATAGAAGCAGAATTGCAGTTTGATACGTATATTCGAATGGCTGTAAAAGTGTTGAACAATCGACCAGAGTACAACAAGATACTTGCTGTTAAGAATTAATGAATAAATTGAAAAAAGCTGACCTCCACATACATACAACTGCATCAGATGGTAGATTAACTCCCGTTGAAATAGTAAACCTCGCATTACAAAAAGATTTGGAAATCATTTCTATCACTGATCATGATACGATAAAGGGGTATAAGGAGGCATTACCGGAAGCGGAGAAATTAGGCATCGAGATGATACCGGGTGTGGAAATTACATCCGACTATGAGGATGAAGAATGCCATTTGCTTGCATATTGTTTTGACCTCGATAATGAAAAGCTTACATCCTTCCTGTATAGTCAGAGTAAAATTAGAATTGATCGCGCCGGTAAAATTATTGAAAAACTGAATAAATTAGGTTTTGATATCACCTATGATGAAGTCAAAGCTATGGCCGGAAGAGGTGTGATAACACGGCCCCATATCGCGGCTGTTATGGTTGAAAAAGGTTTTGTCTCAAATCAAAAAGTAGCATTTATTCGTTATTTAGGCAATCACGCTCCGGCCTATTACAAATGTGAGTATAAATCTGTTGAAGAAGTGATACGTTTGGTTCATGATGCAAACGGGGTCGTTATCCTTGCTCATCCGTCAAGAAATTACAGTGACAGGGACCTGGAAAAATTCATCAGTCTTGGGATCGATGGTTTTGAATATATTCATCCGAGCCATGATTATGAGCTTCAAAAAAAATATGAGCAATTGGCTGAAAAAAATAATTTATTAAAAACCGGCGGCAGCGATTTTCATGATACCAAATTTGATGATAAATTCAATTTTGGTGTAATCGCAGTAAATTCTTCAATTGCAAAACATTTAGTAGATTATAGTTTGGATCGTAAGCATTTTCATTCATCTTTATAACAAAATTATCATAAAATGGGAGTAAAAACCATAGAAGGTTCATTTGAAGAGCATGATGTCAATGTTGCCCTTGTTGTGTCTCGGTGGAATGAATTCATAACCGGGCGCTTGAAGGATGGGGCTGTTAAATCATTGATAAGACATGGAATTCCGGAAGAAAATATAACAGTGGTTAATTGTCCGGGAGCTTATGAGATACCATTGACAGCACAAACGCTATTAGATACAGGTAAATTTGACGGTATCGTTTGTCTTGGAGCTGTTATTCGTGGTGCCACTCCCCATTTCGATTACGTTTGTAATGCCGTTAATAATGGTATAAGCCAGCTTAATTTATCTTCAGGCAAGCCGGTAACTTTTGGAGTTTTAACAACAGATACAATAGATCAGGCTATAGAGCGTTCAGGAACGAAAGCAGGTAATAAAGGTGAAGAGGCCTCCTCGGCACTTCTGGAGATGATTTCATTAATAAATAAAATAAATCAATGAGATTAGGGCTTGAATTCGCTTTAATAAAATTCTAATATGAATTTCTGTAATTTAGAACTGTAAAAAACCCTTTGTGAAAGCAATATCGTTAAATAAAGATTCTCAAACTGAAGAGGATCGACTCAAGCAATCACAACTTAAAGCTTCCGGAGAAATCCCGGATCATATCGCCATTATTATGGATGGCAATGGTCGATGGGCGAAACATAAAGGAAATCTTCGGGTATATGGCCATAAAGTAGGTGTCGATTCCGTACGGGATATCACCGAGGCCAGTGCCCAGTTGGGAGTTAAATATCTGACTCTCTATGCTTTTTCCACCGAAAACTGGAAACGTCCAATGCACGAGGTTAGTGCATTAATGCAGATCTTGATTAAAACCCTTCGTAAAGAAGCCCGTAAATTGAATGAAAATGATATTCGGTTAACAGCAATTGGCCAAATAGACAGGTTTCCGGCAAAATGCCGTCTTGAGTTGCAGGAAGCAATGGAAATGACAAAAGACAATAAACGCATGGAATTATGTCTGGCCTTGAGCTATTCCGGCAGATGGGATATAACACAAGCTGTTCAGAAACTTGCACAGAAAGTAGCCGATGGCGAGCTTAAACCCGATGAAATAACCTCCGGTATGATTGGGGGTAATCTGTCTACGGGTAATGAACCCGATCCGGATTTAATTATAAGAACAAGCGGAGAGTATCGCATAAGTAATTTTTTACTATGGCAACTGGCTTATTCGGAGTTTTACATAACAGAAACATTCTGGCCTGACTTCAGGCGTGATGAGTTGTATGAAGCCATAGCTTCCTATCAGAAAAGAGAACGACGATATGGTAAAATATCAGAACAGGTAAGTAATAATGGTTCTCAGGTTGGGTAATTCTCGTAATTATTTATCATATACCGAAGTCGTTATTCAAACAAAATTATAACAAAGTATATTTAATTTCAGGCGTGGATATCAGTCAGATTAAAAAACATATAATATTATTAGTAATAGTTAGTGGCATTAGTTCCTGGATGGTTAATCGGGCAATGGCACAAGTATCGCAACAGGATACATCCCAGGTTAATATTGTAAACCCCTTAGATGAGGTGCAGGAACAGTATGTCATTAAAGATATTAAAGTTGAAGGGGCTAAAAACTACAGTGATAATTTTATTATCACGACCTCGGGTTTAAGCGTTGGAGAGTCTATTCAAATACCCGGTCCTAAGATTGGTACGGCTATCAAGAATCTGTATCAAACAGGACTTTTTTCGGATGTCAAAATATTACAGACGAAAACAGAGGGAAACCAGATTTATCTGAAGATAATTGCCAAAGAACAGCCCCGCCTGGCATCTTTTAAATTTGATGGCATTAAACGATCCGAGAAAAAAGATTTGAAGGACAAGATGTCATTAATGACTGGCTTCGCTGTTACTCAATCATCCAAAATGCAGGCGAAGAATACCATTAAACGCTTTTTCGCCGGTAAGGGGTATCGGGGAACGACCGTAAATATCAAGGAAATTCCAACGGATACGGTTCATAACCGTGTTGAACTAGCTTTCGATATTCATAAAGGAAAACGTCTCGAAATTAAAAAGATTCAATTTGAAGGTAATAAAAACTTCTCCGGACATAAGTTGCGAAAAGAGCTGAAAGGGGTAAAACAGGATGCATGGTGGCGCTTCTTTTCAAAAGCGTTATTTAAAAAGGATAAATTCGAAGAAGCTAAAAAGCATTTAATAGATTTTTACCATAAAAATGGTTACCGGGATGCAAGAATCGTTAATGATTCGGTGTATGTATACGATTTTAAACCCGGAAAAAAAGGAATAGGGATCAATATAGATTTACAGGTTGGCCCCCAATATTTTATCCGAAATATAACATGGGATGGAAACACTGTTTATACCGATCAGCAGTTGACACAATCGCTGGATATGCATAAAGGGGATGTGTTTAATGAAGAAAAAATGCAAAATAATATCTCCATGAATAAACAGAATTCCGATATAACCAGTTTATACCAGAATATCGGTTACCTGTTTTTTCAGGTGCAACCGGAGGTAGATGTCGTCGGGCGTGATTCCGTAGATCTTCATTTTCATATTACTGAAGATAAAATTGCCCATATTAAGCAGGTTGAGATTCATGGTAACACGAGGACGCATGATGATGTAATCAGAAGAAACCTGCGTACGTTACCGGGGGCCAAATACAGCCGTTCCAATATTATGCGTTCTGTACGGGAGCTGGCGCAGTTGAAGTATTTTGTTTCAAAAGATATCAAACCGGATCTCGATTACGATTATCAGAATAAGACGGTTAATGTTATTTATAACTTGAAAGAGTCCACCGGAACAGACAACTTTGAATTTTCCGGCGGTTTTGGTGGCCGCGGTATAGGACTTATTTTATCAGCTCGTTTGAATTTCAATAACTTCTCTATTCAGAATATTGGAAATAAAGATGCCTGGAACCCCTTGCCCAGCGGCGACGGACAAAAGCTTTCGTTGGGTGCCCAGGTTACAGGTGGCGGTTATCAGAGCTATAATGTAGGTTTCCAGGAACCATGGGTTGGCGGTCGCCCAATCTCATTGGGTTTCAATGTACAGTACAGCTTATATAAATATACCGATTATTATAGCGGTGTACGGAGATACGATAAACTTTTCAGCACGAGTTTATATTCCACACGGCGTTTAAATTGGCCGGATGACTATTTTACCCAGACGACATCACTTAAATACCAGAATTATAACGTTCGTAATTCTTACTATAATGAGAATGGTAAATTATCCACATTAACATTAAGTGAAACCATCGAACGTAACTCTCAGGATAATCCAATTAATCCGACTAGCGGATCGAAATTGACGTTGACGGGTGAAATTGCTCCACCAATAGGTAAGTTCTCGCAATATTATAAAGTGACATTTAAGTATCTCCACCACACGCCGATTGTAGGCAAGCTTGTTTTCACAAACGGAATAGAGATAGGCCATATGGGATGGCTTGGAAAAAGTAACAGAAGCCCCTATGAACGTTTCTATCTCGGTGGTACACCGTTGCAACAACGTCAAACGTTTACAAGGGATAATATTGACTTAAAAGGATACCCGGGAGGATTTGGCGGTTCTATTTCACCTTATGTCAATGGAAACCCGGTTGGTGGTACTATGTATACTAAATATATGACGGAAATGCGTTATCCTGTTGTAAGTAATGATCAAGTACAATTAATTCCATACATGTTTGCAGAGGGTGGTAATGCATATCTTGGATTCCGTAACTTTGATCCTTTTAAGATCAAAAGAGCAGCTGGTTTTGGATTGCGTATTTATTTACCAATTCTGGGCCTTGTTGATCTGAGTTATGGTTATCGTTTTGACGGCATACCCAACACAAATGTTCAACCGGGCCAATGGGAATTCCTGTTTAATATCGGATCACCATTCTAATGCGTAGAATTTCTAAATGTGTCATATTATTAATTCCGGCTTTATTGATGTTCGGTACATCTGTTGTGTGTGCCCAGAATCAAAAAATCGGTTATATAGATTCTGATTATATCTTATCAAAGATACCCGAATATTCTGGTATTAAAGATCATCTTCAAACATTGAGTAAAGGATGGAAAGATCAGATACAGAAGATGCAGGAGAAAATCGATCAGATGCAGAAAGATTATGAAGCGAAAGAAATTCTCTATACCCCTGAAGTTCGTAAAGAGAAGAAAAAAGATATTCAGGAAAAAGTAGATGCCAAAAAAGCGTTTGTCGATAGTAAATTCGGACCAAACGGCGAATATTTTCAAAAACAGAAAGAATTATTACAACCTCTGCAACAAAAAATAATTGATGCCGTTAATAAAGTTGCACAACGGGAGGGATATGATTTTGTTTTTGATCGTTCCGGTGATTATTTGTTTCTTTATACTCGTTCAGAATGGAATTTGAGTGATAAAGTTCTCCTTCAATTGGGAATCCAGGTAGATGAATCAAGCAAATAATTAAAAATCTTACTATTATCACGCACAGTCTTTTTTTAAAATCAAATATATATCTATGAGTTCTATCAAATATAAAGTTACACTGGCGGCGGCCTGTTTATTGTTTTTACTGCCAGGGCTTTCTCAGGCACAATTACGTATAGGATATATGAGTCCTCAAAAAGTGCTTAATGCGTTGCCTGAAACCTCAGCAATTCAGAAGAAATTGAATACCTATCTTCAACAGAAGCAGGCAGATTTTTCCAAGAAACAAGCTGATTTGCAAAGCCAGGTAGAAACCTACCAGAAAAAAAAGGCCAGTTTAAGTAAAGAAGAAGATCAAAAGGAACAACAACGTCTTACGAAAATTAATCAAAGTCTTGATCAATACCGGCAGCAAATATCACAGGACCTGCAGAAAAAACGCAGCCAGTTGCTCGGACCTGTTCTGGATAAGGTTAACGGGGCTATTAAAGACGTGGCTGATAGTATGAAGCTTGATTTTGTTTTCAATAAAGAAACTGATCAGGGGGAATCAATTTTGATGTATGTATCCCAAACAGGGGAGCAAAAATACGATATTACGCAAAAAGTAATAGATAAACTCACAAACAAATAACTGAGAAGAAATGATAAAGAGAAGTATAGCATTAGGGATTATCGCTTTGTTCTTGGGTTTTGTAACTCAAACATCTCATGCCCAGGATTTAAAAATCGGGTATGTCGATCCGCAAGCCATCCTTCAGAAAATGCCTGCTATGGCAGCCGTTCAGAAAAAACTTCAGAATTTTGCTGATAAAAAGAAGAAGGAATATGCTGATAAACAAGCAAATTTCAGAGAAGAAGTTCAAAAGTTTCAACAAAAATCCGCTGTAATATCGGATGATGCTAAAAAGAAAGAACAACAACACTTGCAACAGATGAGTCAGGAGTTGCAACAACTTCAAAGCCAGTATCAACAGGATATACAGAAAAAGCAGTCTGACCTTGTGAGTCCGTTGCTGAATCAAATTCAGGATGCCATTAATCAGGTAGCAAAAGAAATGAACTTAACGTATGTATTTAATACTACGACCAGCAATGGTGATTACATCATTCTTTATGCATCAGATTCGGCTCAGAAAAAGTATAATATTACTGATAAAGTGATGTCCAAATTGAATCTGGATTAACGTTTTACGAAGAGTCCAAAAGTTTTTATAAAGCAGTCAATGTAATAATTGGCTGCTTTTTTACTTTATCGGACTCTTTTTTTTCGATTTCGAATGTAATCCTCAAATATATAATCACCGAGGTTATCGAGAGAGGCGTAATAGGCCCGGCCATGATTGGCTTCCGTCAATTCCCGTACAAAATTTTGTAAATAGGGATCACGCGCGATCATAAAAGTTGTAATAGTTATTTTTTCTCTCCTGCATTTCACTGCTTCGTCCAGTACTTTATTGACGATTCTGCGATCGAGTCCAAAACTATTCTTATAGAGTCGTCCCCTATGCCTGATAGCCGATGGTTTTCCGTCGGTAATCATGAAAATTTGCTTATTGGCGTATTTTCGACGTTGTAACTGATGCCTGGCCAGCTCAAGTGCAGCTTGTGTGTTGGTATGATAGGGCCCGACCTTCAAATAGGGAAGATCACGTACTTCAACTTGCCAGGCTTCATTGCCAAAAGCAATAATATCGAGGGAGTCTTTTTCGTATTGGTTCATTATAAGCTCTGAGAGTGCCATAGCAACCTTCTTGGCCGGGGTGATACGGTCTTCACCGTATAAGACCATTGAATGGCTTAGATCGATCATCAGGGCTGTGGCCACAGATGTGTAGTGATCGGATTCATAAACCCGAAGATCATCTTCCTGCACATTAAGATTATTAATGTTGCTGTGTTTCAGGGAATTCATAATTGTACCCACATTATCGAGATTATGGATATCATCACCAAATTGCCATTGACGTGTTTCCGGTTCCCGTTCAATGCCTTTGCCCGTGAAATTGGATTTATGCGAACCGAGTGAACCCTTTTTTAAATTGTGGAAAATTTCTTCCAGTGACTTTTGACGTAATCCACGCTCTGTTTTATGCGTAATAATGACTTCATTCAGGGTATCATCGTGTTTGATGTAACCCCGGTCTTTAAGTTCCCGAACAAAATCACCGATACTGTAATCGTCTTCCGAATCTGATTCAGTCAAACCATATTCACGGTCAAGATCGGTTAACCAATTCAAGGTTTGCTGAACATCCCCGCCGCTTATAATCAATAATTGTTCGAATATATCGAGCAGCTTATCGAATAAAGAGCCTTTTGCCCGGGCAAAACGTTCATCCCATTCTACATATCTGAAATGCATAATCAACCATCCATGTTAATTTTCATTCTATTATATAACTAAAAAACATGATTAAACATTTCAAAATTGTATAGCGATTTGTAAATTTTGGGTATCCCAAATTTATTGTTCAGTGTAACCTGTTCAATATCTTGATCTTATTATAATTTCTCACATCCGGGAAAAATCCCGAAAAATTTAAATAAATGACCGTATCACCTTCGCTTGATAATTACCAATATGAAAATAAGTTATGGTCTGAAGGTTTTGAACGGGTTATGGGATTGGATGAGGTGGGCCGAGGCTGCCTGGCGGGTCCTGTGGCTGCGGCTGGTGTGATATTAAAACCGGACTCACATCCGGAGGGAATCAAAGATAGCAAGCAATTAACAGAAAAAGAGCGGGATGAGTTAGCTAAAGTAATTAAAAATGACGCTCTGTTCTGGATTGTTAAACTTGGGAACACTGCCGAAATAGCGAAACACAATATTTTATGGGCATCCCTGCTAACCATGCAAAAATGTATCGATGCAGCTGATCCGCAACCCGATTATCTGTTGGTTGATGGAAATAAGTTTTTAGATAGCCTCATACCTGTACATTGTCTTGTAAAGGGGGACAGCCGTTCAGCCAGCATAGGAGCGGCTTCTATATTAGCTAAGGTGTACAGAGATAATTTGATGAGGAAATTGCATAAGGAGTATCCTTATTACGGATGGGATACTAATGTGGGTTATCCAACCAAACGTCATTATGAAGGATTAAATAAATATGGATACACTTCTCATCATCGCAGAAGTTTTAATCTGCGTACCGATAAACCATTTGTAAATCCATCGAAATAATTGGTTATACGAAGATACTGAAATCACGGTGGTAGAGCTCCATATTCAGTGCAATCGCCAGCATAAATGTGTTCGACATAAATGCGGAACCACCATAACTAATAAAGGGCAGAGGAATCCCAATAACGGGTAACAGGCCCATGGCGCTGCCAATATTGATAAGAATATGGACAAAAAAGATGGAGGCTATACCAACAATCACAAGTTGGGCAAATGGATGATTGTGAGATCCCGCCACATTGAGTAACCGCATTAACATGATGAGGAATATGATGATCACTGTACTGGCACCAATAAATCCAAACTCCTCCCCGATGACACAGTAAATAAAGTCGGTCCATTGTTCGGGTAAGAAACGTAACTGTGTTTGAGTTCCTTTCATGAAACCTTTACCGGTTAATCCCCCTGACCCGATAGCCGTTTTAGCCTGTATGACATTCCAACCGGCACCATGGGGATCGAATGAAGGGTTGGTAAAAGCCTCAATTCGTGCTCGTTGGTGTGGTTCAAGAACCTGGTACAAGGCTATATGGACACCAGCTACAATTATGATACCAAATATAAGCGAAGTTAGCGTAAGCCAGGTACGTTTTTGTATAAGGAATACGGCAATACTTACAATTAGAACCGCTAATATTCCCCAATACCACTGTATCACGGCAAAATAACCGATTATGGCCGGTGAAATGATGAAGAGTGAAATACCTCTCGGCAAACCGGACCAAAATAACATTACGGGAATAAGTGAGAGAAGAACGAGAGCTGTTCCCGTATCGTTTTGTAATAACGTTAATCCTGTGGGCAACAGAATAATGCCAACTGCAACAAGAGCAGAACTTAACTTTTCAGCCGATATATTTCTTCTGCTGGTAAGATAATTGGATACGGCTAAAATCGTCCCGATTTTCATGATCTCACTGACCTGAAAACGGACACCGGCAATCGATATCCAGCTTCGGGCACCATTAATTTCGACACCAAAAAGCAGGGTTGAAATCATAAGCAGGATGCAGAATGCATAAAACAAATATGAGCCTTGCTGAAAGGTCCGGGGAGCCGTAAACTGGACTATAATCAAAATAACAATGGATATAGCGACCCACAGTAATTGCTTGAAGAAGTTTTCCTGAATATATGAAGGCAAGAACTGAGAAACGGGCCCCTGCGTAGCACTATAAATAGCTGCAAGACCAATTAGAGTCAGTGCTATCCAACACAGGACCAGAATCCAATCAAAGTTTTTATACCAGTTATTCATCTGTACCTGTTGTATCAGCAGGGTTAAAGTTGATCATTTTCTTAAGAAGCCACTTGCGTTGAACCTTTCCGGTTAAATATTTCTCGATCATAAGAGTCGAAATAGGTACGGCAGATTGTGATCCGTACCCGGCATTTTCCACGAGAACAGCCAAGGCTATTTTGGGATTTTTATAGGGAGCAAAACTGATAAACCACGCATCATCTTTTCCACGTGGATTTTGCGCCGTACCTGTTTTTCCCGCTATTTTAATATTTTTGACGTTAGCGTACCAACGAGCCGTACCTTCCACAGCAACTTCCCGCATCCCTTTTTTTACAACATCGATATCTTTCTGTGTTACCCAGCTTATTTTCTTCTTAACCGGATCCGTACTCAAAAAGGTGCCGTCACTTTTCTTTATAGCCCGCACAATATGAGGTTGTACTTTATATCCATTATTAGCAATTTCAGCAGAAACTAATGCCATTTGCAGTGGCGTGACAGACATTACACCTTGCCCGATGCCTAAATTAATAATGTCTCCGATACTCCATTTTCGTACCCCGAAACGATTGTTGAAATAAGAGCTGTCAGGTAAAATACCCTTACGTTCACCCGGGAGGTCAACATAATCCAAATGCCCAAGACCAAAATCTGATGCCAGGTCATGCCACTTATTAAAAAGTCCGTTTCGGGCAATTTTATACATGACTGTGAAAAAATAGGTATTACTGGAGTGGGCTATAGCTTTAACAAGGTCATACTTACCGGGTTCGGCATGGTCGCCATATCTTCGGCCCAGATAAAAATAACCGGGATTATTGATAACTGTTTTTGGCGTAATGACACCCAGATGTAGTCCGATTAATGCCATAAGTGGTTTAATCGTTGAACCCGGAGGTTCCTGTGCGGCGATAGCTCGATTAAAGAGAGGACTGGTTGTATCCGCATTTATTTTAGCCCAATACTTGTGATCGAGTCTTCCGGCCAGTTTGGAAAGCTTATATTCGGGAGAACTGACCATAGCCAGAATAGCACCATTTTGGGGATTCAGGGCAACAATACTACCACGTTTATTTTTCATCAGCTTTTCAGCAAAAATCTGTAAATCGGTATCCAACGTAGTATATAGATCCGAACCTTGTAAAGGTGCTTTATCCAGATTACCATTATCATAAGGACCCAACTCCTGTCCGAATGCATTGACTAATTTATAGGATGTTCCCTGTTTACCTCTCAAATAATTTTCATAAATCTGTTCGAGACCGCTTTTCCCTACTTTATCACCTAATTGATAATGGTCGGAGTCAAGATATGTTTTTTGAGAAACTTCACGCAGATAACCGAGAAGATGAGCTGCTTTGGCCGGTGTCGGGTAGTGCCGCTTACTTTCAATAAGATGGCCTATACCCGGCAGTCTCCAGATATTTTCCTGTATCCTTGAGAAGATGCCAAAATCAACTTCAGTGTAAAGACGTGATTTACGATGCCATGAATAATTCTCAGCTTCCGTAATTTTATTTCTTAAATCCGAGGTTTTGACATTAAGCAAACGTGCTAATAATGCATTGTTATTAGTATCATATTTAGCAGGTGTAATGGTAATAGTGTATATAGGTTCGTTATCAACTAAAAGATTACCATTACGGTCATAAATGAGTCCCCGGGCAGGACTAACATATTCTCTTCGAATAGAGTTTTTTTTACTCAGCGGGTTATATTTTTGATAGTCGAGAATCTGTAATTGATATAGACGACCTATCAAAACAAAAAACAGCCCGATCATGGAAACCTGAAGAACCCGAATGGATGACTTGATATGCTGTTTTTGTAACCGGCGCATTTATGTTATTGGGTTTTGAAAAGATAAACTATACTGCCAACAATAGCTGTATAAAGACTACCGCCTATCAGGAAATACCAGAAGAATAAACCGGTAGCGTAGCTTTTAATAAAACTGGCTAATCCGATAAAAATTATATTATGAAACAAAGCTATTATAAATAACAAAATAAAGACCTGACTGGTTAAAAGCCTGGATTCCGCTTGTTTGGGCATGAAATTATATCCGGCAAATGCTACTAAAGTCTTTGCGAACATATTGAGTCCCCAAAGGTTAAGTAAAGCGTCCTGACCAAAACCGAGGATTGCAGCAATAATTATAACGGATGTACGATCTCTCCGAGTCATCAACCATATGACATACAAAAGTACGATATCGGGTTGAATGCCGTATATTTTCAAATGCCTGAAAATGACAATTTGAATTACAATACATGCAATCCCCAACAGTAAATCTTTTAAGAAATCAGATTTCATTAGTATAAATCACGCATTTTATCATGAAGGCGAGTTATAGTGCTGTCGGGCTCGTAGCGAACTATAAATCCTTCTGCCAGTTGATTTAATGATACAAATGGTTTGAGAAATATCTTTTGTGTCTCTTTTCCTTCTTCGGGTTGCGTTCCTATTACTTTACCAATTGGAATATTGGGAGGGAACCGGTCGCTGTATCCGGAAGTTTGAACAATCATGCCTGTATCAACCCGAATTGTTTGCGGAACATAATTCATCGTTAATTTATCAATATTTTTCCCATTCCATGAAACGACACCATAGGCACGCACACCCTGTATTGTTGAGCTCACACGAAACATCATATTATTAAAAGGCATGACTTCCGAAAAATGACGTGCCACAATTACAACGCGTCCAACCAAGCCGTCGGAGGTAACCAAAGGCATACCGATCTTTACACTGTCATCAGAACCGGCATCTACTGTAAGTGTATTGTTCAGCCCGGTCAGATCCTTACTTACAATAATAACAGGTAATAGATCGAGTTTTGTTGTGTCACGGAAAGTGAGCATTTTTCGCAGTATTTCATTCTGCTTTTTAACAGAACGCAGACGATTAATTTCATCCATTAATAACACATTCTGCTGATGTAAATGCTCATTTGTTTTTAATGCCTGCCTGTAAACACGTATGTTAGCCAGGGGTTCTTCAAGATAACTGACTGTAGCAATACTGACTTTACGGAGATTTTCCAATCCGCCTCGGTGGCGGTTTACCATCAGCACAAGTGCAAGAATAAGTAAAAATGCCGTTATGATGTGATCACGAGCATCCTGGACTTGTAAAGTGGTAAATTTCATTTAATTCATAAACATATTAGGATACTACACTTTTGAAATGATTAAGGTCTTCAAGTATTGCACCCGTTCCCCTGACTACAGCAGTAAGAGGGTCTTCGGCAATATGAACCGGGAGATCTGTAGTCTCCATAATTAATTTATCCAGGTTCTTCAGTAATGCGCCACCCCCCGTTAACATAATTCCCCGGTCAAGAATATCGGCTGATAATTCAGGTGGAGTTTGTTCCAGTGATTTCGTCACAGATTCGACGATCGTATTAACCGACTCTGTCAGGGCTTCACGTACATCTTTAGATGTTACTGTCCTGGTTCGTGGGGCGCCATTAACGAGGTCACGGCCTTTAGCTGTTATCTCAAGTTCTTCATCGAGAGTTGTAGCAGAACCTACGGCGCATTTAATGTACTCCGCCGTTCTTTCACCTATAAGCAGGTTATGATTTCGCCGGAAATAGTTAATAATGTCTTCATTGAGTTCATCACCACCCAGGCGTACCGATTGGGCATAAACAATACCGGACAGGGCGATAACGGCAATCTCAGTGGTACCACCACCGATATCAACAATCATATTACCAACCGGTTCATGAACATCCAGCCCGATACCGATAGCGGCAGCCATAGGTTCATCTACCAGATACACCTCTTTTGCACCGGCATGTTCGGCACTATCGCGAACAGCCCGGCGTTCAACTTCAGTGATACCACTCGGAACGCAAACAACCATTTTCCGGGTTGTGGAATACCATTTCGTTTTGACCTTTTTAATCATCCCTCGGATCATCTGCTCGGCCACTTCAAAATCCGCTATCACACCATCACGCAAAGGGCGGACGGTACGGATTTCCTTGTGCGTTTTTTCGTGCATTAACCGGGCTTCGTGACCAATGGCTACAGCCTGATTTTGTCGATTCAATGCTACAATGGAAGGTTCGTTTAAAACGATTCCTTCTCCTCTGGCATAGATTAAAGTATTGGCTGTTCCAAGGTCAATGGCAATGTCGGTATAAAGCCAATCGAACAAACCATTTGGTTTGTTCTGTCTGGTTTTCTTAGGTGATGCAGTTGTTGTTTGGGGCATATTCTAAATTGTTACAATAATACTATTGATGGAAAATACTCAATATGAGTTGATTGGTGAAATTACAATTTTGACAAGCTATTTGCGAATTTGAATTTCAATTATTATAGATTAATGTTTAAAATGTCGAATACCGGTAAATAACATGGTCATGTTATGCTTATCGGCCATTTCTATTACTTCCTTATCCCGTATACTCCCGCCCGGCTGAATAACAGCCGTTGCACCGGCTTTTGCTGCTGCTTCAACCCCATCGGCAAACGGGAAAAATGCATCGGATGCAATAACACTATTATCTAACTTGAGATTGAATTTTGAGGCTTTTGCAATGGCAATTTCCGAGGAATCAATGCGACTCGTTTGACCAGACCCGATCCCAAGTGTCATGTTATCTTTAACGTATATGATAGCATTTGATTTTACATGTTTTACGATCTTCCATGCAAACAGTAAATCCTTACGTTCCTGATCCGTTGGTTTGCGCTTGCTCACCACTTTTAATTCATCCAATAATATTGACCGATGATTTGCTTCCTGAAATAATGCACCTCCAAAAATTGATCGATATGTTCCTTTATTATCAGACTTAATACTTCCGATTTGTTTAATCAATCGCCTGTTGGCTTTTTTCTTAAGTAATTTGAGGGCATCATCATCGTATTCGGGAGCGATAATAATTTCCGTAAAAATTTCATCAATTGCACGTGCTGTTTTTAAATCCAGCTTTTTATTTACAATGATGATTCCGCCGAATGGCGAAGAAGTATCCGTTTTAAAAGCTTTGCGATAAGCTTCTTCGAGATTATCTGCACAGGCTACTCCGGAAGGAACCGTGTGTTTAAATATGGCACAAGTTGGCTCTGCGTCTTCAAAATCCGAAATAAGGTTCAGTGCCGAATCGATATCTGCATAATTGTTATAACTCAGCTGTTTACCATGGAAACAATCAATGTAATCTTTTTGATGTCCATAGACAGAAGCCGCCTGATGCGGATTCTCACCGTATCTGAGTTCTTGCGATTTCGGCAGTGATATGTTCAATTGCGGAGGTGTCGATTCCTCAAAAATGGTATTAAAATAATTGGCGATGGCAGCATCGTAATCAGCAGTATGATTGAATGCGGCACGTGCCAATTTTTTTCTTGTCTGATACGAAATTTGTTCCTTTTCCTTTAATTCATCAATAAAACCCTGATACTGAGAAGGGGTCGTTAATATACAGACATGGGCAAAATTCTTGGCAGCTGCACGTACCATTGTGGGACCGCCTATATCAATATATTCGACTGCCTCAGCCAGGGTGGTATCGGGTTTACTGACCGTTTTTTTGAATGGATAGAGATTGACTACTACTAATTCAAAGGGTTGGATGTTAAGATTCTCAATTTCATCAACATCGGGTTTGTGACTTGTTCGTGCCAGAATACCAGCATGAACTTTAGGGTGAAGCGTCTTTACCCGTCCATCCAGACATTCATCAAATTGTGTTATTTCGGATACATCTTTAACAGGGATATCTTCTTCAGCAATAATTTTAGCCGTGCCTCCGGTTGAAATAATTTCAACATTATGTTCATGTAATGTTCGGGCAAGGGGTAATAAATTATCTTTGTCAGATACCGATAAAAGAGCGCGTTTTATTTTCAAAGGTGTTTGAGGGAGTTTAGATAATACATTAATAGACACGATATTATATCTTTTTTTGAGTGATAAGTTCGTTAATAACTTGTATAAGTAATTGATGTTCTTTCATTAAAACTCGCTGCTGAAGAATCTCGGGTGTATCATCGGGATACACGGGGACCTTAACCTGGCCTAAAATTTTCCCCTGATCATATTCTTCACTAACCACATGAACAGTACAGCCGCTTTCTATTTCATTATTTGCTATTACTGCTTCATGTACATGCATACCATAAAACCCTTTGCCTCCATATTCAGGCAAGAGTGACGGGTGAATATTAATAATTCGATCTTTAAAAGTCGAAACAACGGAGTCAGGAATTTTTCGAAGGTAACCGGCAAGTACTATGAGATCGGGAGACCATTGTTTTAAAATACCATTCAGCTTTTTTTCATAGACAGCATCATTATGAAAATTTCGTTTGTCAAGTATCTCTACAGGGATGTTATGTTTTCTTGCCCTTTTAATAGCTTTAATACCTGGTTTGCCGGCTAACAGGCCGCAGATAGTTGCGGTAATTTTACCTGATTCTACCGCATCGATAATTGACTGAAAATTGGTACCCGATCCCGAGGCAAATACGGCTATTTTTTTCAAGATTCAAAAATGGATTCTTGTGTTTTTAAGTATGATTTCGTTCCCAAAGATAAACATAATGAGGTGCCAACAGGAACAGGAATTTTTTTTCGTATATGACCGTACGAAACATTTGGTATGATTGGTATTCCCAAATTGCTGAAAATTCGCTCATACATATCCTGTACAGGTAGTAAATCCTCATCATCCTCGTCTTCGGCTGGTACAAATTCGCCTAATAATATAGCTTTGCAATTATTGAATAACCCGGTCAGTTTAAAATGTTGCAGAAGCCCGTCTATTTTATGGCGATATTCGTGTACATCTTCTATTACCAGAATTCCGTCATTTATTTGGGGGAAATAGGGAGAACCAAGTAATTTTGTTGCAACGGAAATAGTACCGGAATAACCTGTACCATAAATATTACCGGAGAATTCTGACGAATAATCGAGTTGTAAATTAATATTACCACTTTCCATCAGCTCCCAAAAATTCGATTCAAAATCTTCGTCAATTGTTTCTTCACCCATATCCGTGGCCACCATGCCTGCTGAAACAGTTGGAATAGATGTTTTGGCGTATATTCCCCATTGTAAAGCCGTAATATCACTGAATCCCACAAAGAGTTTTCTATTATTTTTAATTACGTCATAATCGAGCAGCGGAAGCAGCCCCATACTGCCAAAACCGCCTCTGGCGCAAAAAATAGCATCAACTGTGGGGTCTGTAAAGAAATCCATTAGTTCATGTGCCCGCAAACTGTCGGACCCTGCCAGATAAGACTCTTTGGTATAGCAGGTTTTGCCTACTTTTATTTTATAGCCAAGTTTTTCAAGATACGTAATACCTCTTTGTAATTTCTTTTCATCAGGTGGTGAGGCTGGCGCTGTAACAGCAATAGTACCTTTCGGAGGGAGGGGCTTAAGCTTGATAAAATTATTTTTCTGCTCTAAAGACATGATAATTATTGATACTCCAAATTATTTCTTTTACAGTAATTTTTATGATGGTGGCGATGGGTATAGCTACCAGCATACCTACTAATCCCGCGGTTTCGGCACCAATAAAAACAACAAATAATATTATTAAAGGATGCATGTCGGCGGAGCGGGAAAAAAGGAATGGCTGAAAAACCACATTGTCAGTAATTTGGGTGGCCAATACCGCCAGTAAACACTCAAAAACTAATGAGAAATCACCGGTTTCAAATATAGCCACTATAATTGATAATATATAACCCAGTAATGGACCAAAGTACGGTATGCTGTTCGCAACTCCGATTGCAATACCTACTGATAATGCATTTTTTAGTCCGGCAAAAGATAAAAGAATAAATGAGAGTAAACCAACCAGGAAACTTTCAAGAGCCACACTCTTAAAATAGTACCCCAGGCGTGTTTCAACTTTATTGATAATACTGAGAGTCGTTTCAAAATAAGCATTGGGAATAAATTGAAGGATAACCCTGCGAAATTTACTGCCGTCTTTGAGAAAGAAGAATGTTGCAAAGGGTATAACCAAAACGGCGGCAAATACATTTGCGAAAATTCCGAAGATGTTGCTAATAGTATTGGTTAGGCCACCGATATCAAATGTCTGTTGTATAAGTTTCACCAGATTATCTTTCAGAAAGCCTGGTTGTATAAAAGGAAGTGCTGCATGCAACCTTTCATCCATTTTAGAGGCTACTTTCTGGATGTTAGTGAGATTGAGTTGCTTGGTTAACCCGACAATTTGTGACCCGACAGTAGGGAAAATAGTTGTAGATATCCATACAATGACCAATACAACGGAAGCCAAAACGACGGTTGTACTCCACATCCGGCTCAATCCTGAAGCCTGTAAACGGTTTACAAAAGGATCAAGGATATAGGATAAAATGAGCGCCACCAGACCGTATACCACGAGATTAGCGTAACGATAGGCAATCATAAGAATGATGCTGATAATCACCAGTCCGGCAATACCTCTTATGATTTTATCAAGTGTAAGTGATTTCATCGTTCGATTATGCCCATTAGATAATCAATATGTTTGATAATAATTTCAGAAGGAAATCCTTTTCGAAGTAAATGATCAAATATTTTTTTTCTGCGCTTCAACGCATTTTCTTCACGTAAAAAACGTTTTTTCCCTTTAATGACTAATTGCTCAAGTGCATCTTTGGAATCAATTTCAACAAAAATACTATTGATCGCCTTATCTATTAATTTAGGAGGTATTCCTTTAGTGCGCAATGCAGAACGTATTTTATATGGACCCCATTTATTAAGTTTGTATTTATCTCTGGTAAATGCAAAGGCATATTTATAATCATCTATCCAACCTTTCTCCTCAAAATCCTGGATGACGGTTGTTGCTATTGATGACTCAAAGCCCTTATTTCGGGCCTTTTGAAGCAGTTCTGTACTCGAATACATCCGGCGTCCCAGGAGACGTAAAAAATATGCTTCAACTTTGGATAAAAAATCAGCCCGAAGCAATTTGTCATATAACCCCGGGCCGATCGATTTACCCTTTTTTAAATGATATTCGAGTACACTTTTTTGAGATATCCCGATCAGGAATTGTTCTTCAACAAAGACAGATACACGATCCGGATTATTCTTTTGAATCCGAAGGGCAGTTATCGCAGCCGGTAACGGAACGGGCGGATCATCGGGTATATCTTGTTTATGTGTCTTCAATCTTTATTTAACAGCTTCTTCTTCCTTTTTATCTTCTTTTTTAGTCTCATCCTGGTTATTTACCTTGTCCGGATACAATTCAGTTAGTATCTGTTTCTCTATTTGATTACGAAGTTTTTCGTCTTCTTCGAGAAATTGTATAGCGGCGTCCGATCCCTGGCCTATAGGTTCACCATCAAAACGATACCAGCTACCACGTTTTTGGATGATGTCCTGATCAACGGCTAAGTCAAGTAACTCGGATATCCGTGATATCCCTTTACCGTACATGATGTTGAATTCGACTTCTTTAAATGGAGGAGCAACTTTGTTCTTAACCACTTTAACTCTTGTACGATTGCCCAATACCTGGTCACCCTTTTTAAGAGCACCGATACGACGGATATCCATTCGAACAGATGAGTAGAATTTAAGTGCACGTCCACCGGTTGTTGTTTCCGGATTACCGAACATAACCCCGATTTTTTCCCTGATCTGGTTAATAAAGATAATAGATGTTCTTGTCTTATTGACAATACCCGTGAGCTTTCGAAGAGCCTGGGACATTAATCGTGCTTGCAAGCCCATATGAGAATCACCCATCTCACCTTCCAATTCGGCACGGGGAACGAGTGCTGCTACAGAGTCTATTACCACAACATCCAGCGCAGCGGATCTGATCAATGTTTCGGCAATTTCCAAGGCTTGTTCACCACTGTCAGGTTGCGATACCAGAAGCTCGTCTATTTTAATACCGAGCGCTTTGGCATATTTAGGATCAAAGGCGTGTTCAGCATCAATAAAAGCCGCATAACCGCCTTTTTTCTGTGCCTCTGCAATGATGTGCAGAGCCAGGGTTGTTTTCCCACTGGATTCAGGCCCGTATATTTCAGTAACCCTGCCACGGGGCACACCTCCAACACCGAGAGCATAATCGATAAGTATAGATCCTGTCGATATGATGTCGACATCTACCACGGCGTTATCTCCAAGCCGCATAATGGTACCTTTGCCGTGTTGTTTTTCCAATTGTTCAACAGCAAGTTCGAGAGCTTTAAGTCGATCGTTCTTTGACATAACAGTGATTGAGTATTAAATGGTTAAGTATATGTGCAATATATGTAACAAATATGATATCTAAAACAATATAATTGCGAACGGTGTCAGATTGTGTCAGGGTCCTTACATTTAATGTATGTATTAGATCTAAATTTTAATATGGTAAAAAGTAATGCCCTTGCATAATTCTTTCCTGATTTCCTGCTGATTCCCGTTAATGTGCGCTGAAATCAAAGCGCTATTATATATGATCCGAAATCTTAATGATCCTTACGAATTTTTTGATTATTCCCGGAAAAGTTGTTTGGTGATTTTACCGAGAACATCCATCGCTTTATCTATTTGACTACTTGTGATATAGGGTGCCGGACCAAATCGTAAGATGTCGGAACGGGAATCGGTGTAAATATCATGTTTTTTTAATTCTGCCCGTATTTCTCCGGCCTTTGGAGTTGTGAAAGCGATAAAACCACCATTTCGTTCAATTGGGTACTGATGTTTAAGTTTTATGTATTCCGGGTTTAAATCAAGATTCTCGAATTGTTGTTTTAAATAGGCTGTTTTCTGTTGATAATCCTGATGCAATATTTTCGGTGTCAGTGCATTCTCCTCAAAAAAATGAACAACTCCGGCAGCCCGAAACTGTGAGGACGGATCGTATGTGGCTCCGAAAAATCGATTTTCACCTGAATTATACCGGACCTTATTTCCCTGAGGTTGATCGAGTGTTTCAAAAGCCGAAAACCAGCCTGTGATTACGGGGCGTAAAGAACAATCGGAAGGATAACGCAGAAAGCAATTTCCTTCACCCCATTGAAGATATTTATAACCTCCGATCAGGAAGTAGCAATCTTCCATATTATGCTTTCGGATAGAAAAAGGAACTACATTTGTTCCATGGTAATCATCAATAAGAAGTGGAACATCGAATTCCCTGCTTATTTCAGCCACATCACTAATTTCTTCATTAATTAGTGATGAATTAAAATAAACGTGTGAAATAAGCGCGGCGGCAGTTCTGTCATTAATAACTTTTTTAAACCGTTCGGAGAATCCGTCAAGGGGAAGTGCGGGGATGCGCACTATCTCCATACCTTCTTCTTCAAGGCGCTTCATTTGTCTGCCGATGGAATAAAATTCCGAATCAGTAGTAATGATTCGGGGTTTATTCTTCAAATCGAATGAGGAGAGCCAGCGAATGATAAGGTCATGAGTACTTTGGGAAAGTCCGTAATGACCATCCGGATCGTCATAAAATCGACGAAGATATTGTCTAAGAATATCCGTTTTTTCGAAAGCGGCCGACCATTTATAATCCACTTCATCCGCTGCTGTTAAAAAAGCTTCTTTGAGGCCTTCAAATGCTTCATCGGGCCAGGCCTGATGTGAATGGCCGGTGAATAATAATCGTTCTTTCACTTTAAAATGAGAATAATGCGGTATTAATTTTGCAGCCAGCTTGTCGAATGATACCATAATAATTTTGGATTATCTGTTACTATTGTTTGTCATAATTTTGTTCTGATTGCCCATAAATCCGGAAAGATCATTTGATGTAATGTGCTTTTAAGATAATCAACCCCGTCAGAACCACCTGTTCCCACTTTTGTACCGATTGTTCGTTCTACCATTTTTACATGCCTGTAACGCCATTCCTGCAGCCCTTCGTCAAAATCTACAAATAACTCGCTCAGGAGAGCGATTTCATGGTCATTTTTCATAATATGAACTAATATTTCCTGATTCTTTTCGGAGGGTTCGAAAATGAATCCGCTGTCATTTACGCGTTTGGGTTTCTCAATTTGATAACTTTTTTTAGACAGAAAAAGGCAGAACGATTCCCATAATGTCCGTTCTTTAAATCTCTTTTTCAGGCGTTTGTTAAGCTTTGTATCTTCATCAAGATAATCAAGTTTTTCCGGGTAATGTAACCCACAAAGAGTTTCAATTTCACGAAAC
>Ga0102962_1000132_pt1 | contig 43015 bp, 73 predicted proteins | sample SalPonF2_C_D2_MG_FD_84519 | JGI IMG/M metagenome (GOLD analysis project Ga0102962, IMG submission 84519) | Salt pond soil microbial communities from South San Francisco under conditions of wetland restoration - Salt Pond MetaG SF2_C_D2_MG ...
CATCGTTCCCTCATCAGCAACTAACTCACTACAACTCCCGTAACCGTTCGTTTCGAGAGGTGTGAAATTGGTTCCTATTGAGGGAAGTTTCCTCACTGAAATGCGGTTGCCGTTATTCAGTTTCCCGAGCTACTCGAATGTTGCTTGTTGTACTGGCCAGCGAAGTCCAGAATCTGCTTGATGGTACCGTGCGAAAGGTCCGTTCCAGCGTAACCAGCCATGCTGTGGAGTGCCATCATCATCATCCCCGAGCCAACCCCAAGGTGCTCAAGTGTCGCAACGACTGCAACACCAAGACCCACAACGAGTCCCTCCACGAGCTTCTGGATACTGAACGATTCCCCAGCCCTCATGGACTTCCACCAGTTGTACACTGACCAGACTAATGCTCCTCCGAACCACACAGCAATTTCGGTATAGTTTAACATACCATTTCCAAATACGTATACTAACGTGTTAAACCTAACTACTCAAGCTCTCGCGAGAGTTGTAAAACGGTGTTGCATGTATGGATCGTGTGGCGGTGGCGTGACCACAGCCCCGTTAGCGTGGTGTGTGTGCGCCGTGTGCCGTCGTAGCCACAACCATAGGGGAACGCACGTTCAAGGAACGAACGGCGATACTAACCGTGTGCGCGGTTCCTATGTCACCAATTCGGTAAGAAATGGGATGAGAACCGCCATCATCATTCCTCCATAGAACCACATCCACGCTGGATGATTACCAGTTCTATGGTCTATCTTATTTGGGTTGAATACCATGTGATAGAGCATGAACAGGCAGAATGGTATTATGAGTAGCATTGACACTAGATCCCGTGGCACAACACCAACAGACACTCCAAGCGTAACAACAGCTATCATCATAAACATACATCCAGATGCTATTACAGCAACTCCTTTAACACCATACATCACTATAAGAGTCTTTATTCCATGTTCCTCGTCTACTCTCTTATCTATTATATCAGCGGAGTTCTGGAACCCAAACACATAGAAGAACATGAACAGCCCAAGAACCCATGGGAGTACTTTATTAATTGTTCCATACGCTGACCAAATGACTGGGAACATCAGAAGACCGCGACTAACAGACTGCCATGGGATACTGATCCACCTCTCCTTAGCACGTATCGGTCCAAGATTGTAAAATACTCCAAGGAATACTGTTAGAGTTATCATTGCACCGAATTGAGTGCTCACAGTGTACGAACGCCATATAGATATGAGTATCAGTATCCAAGCAATTGTTCTAGCTTCATCAACTGACACTAGACCAGATGGTATTGGGCGTGTTTTCTTGTGCTCTGTTTGTGCGTCCATTTCTGCATCTTCGGCCATGTTCAAGGCTTGGGACGCTCCGTGCGCCAAGGCTACCGTTATCGTAGCGAAAACTATGTCCGATAACCTATTTCCTATTTGTCCGGAGATGTTATAGTAATAGAAGTAGAACAGAGATCCAAATAGGAACGCTATTGACACTCCCAAACTACTCGCTGGCTTAGTCAGGTCTAAGTATGCCCTGATACGCTCAGGTATTACACTTGTGTTACTGTAACTTTCTCCTAGTCCCCACTTCATCAGCAGTGTTGAACGAACGCCGGGTATAAAAAAGTGTTCTAACTCAGTTCTACTGTTTACTCTTTCAACCGAGCTGGTATTTTGCTAACCTGTCTGAAACAGGGAAGTTCATACCATTTGCACGATCTTCACAAGCCTTTTTCTTTGCCTTTTGTTTAGCTTCCTCAGATGGTTGTTTGCCGAAGAAATTACCAATTCCATTGATCCAATCGTTTGCCCATTTACTATTCTCGCAGTAACTGATGTATTCTTGTTTATTCATTTTATTTAATGGTTAATTAATTATGTCGCCTTTGTTAGGAGGTCTGTTTCGTGGCATGATTCTAACTCTTAAATAATCTCCCTCGGATATTCCTAGAACTTCAACCTCGCCCTTTGGTATTGTTATCCTATTGTCATTCATTATTTTAGTTCTGAATATAGCAGAATCCCTCATATCAACAAAATTTCCATTCTCCTTAACTATGAACACCATTACATAATCTCCGGTTTCGAATACTGTGGCATCCATTTCGTTTTTAGGTATTGTTATCCTGTTATCACCTACAACCTTAGCTGTGAATATCATCGTTTTACTATTTACGAAATCTATTAATCCCATTAATTGTCACCTACAACCCAGTCATTTCCATCTTCCCAGTGTACTTCCTCTACTGGAACATGATCTTTACAACCATAGCAAAATGTCTTATCGTACCATGTTGGATCTCGTGCTATAGATTCCGGCAACTCACCTCTCATTGTTGTTTTGACCCCACACTTCTCGTGAATGTATGATTTTCTTGGCTCCTGTTTAAACTCGGGTTCGTGGCCCTCCTCTATCACAGGATAGTTCTCATACTGTCCGTCTTCGTCTTTATCTCCGTAATCAAAATTTGTTTTGCGTGGGTCTTCGGCCATTGTTATCAGTTCTTATTTCCGTAATCTGCTTGTTTCCAATCAGATGGTATACTGCCCTGTTGAACGTTGCCTCTTGGATCGTTCTCTATATCCTTTCTCACCTGTTGGAACAGATCATGATGATGATGTTCGTCCTTGAGTATCTCGTTGATCACTGCCTCAAATCCTGGATAACCGACCTGCTTAGCGTAAGATGCTATCTCAGGGTACGAATCTATTGCATCCTGCTCAGCTTCTTCGAGGGCAGACGCAGCTTGCCTCGTGTCAAGATATTCTCCGGTTGGGTTGAGTTCATCAAACACCATGCGCATCTGTGTAGATGTTTGTGGTGCCCCACCAGCTCTTACTATCATCACAGAGAACTTGTGGAGGTGGTCGAACTCATCGTTGGCAGCATACCTCATGTGCTCACCGAGCTTCATTGCACGCGGACCTTTAAGGCTGTACGACTCAGACACATAGTTAATTATTGATTCTGCTTCAGATGTGTGTGCATCCTGAAGCATGTTTATAAGTCTCTGGTTTGATTGGCCAGTATCTCTTGGGAATGATTTATTGTTCCCTACGAACGGTCCAAACGGCCTCTTATCTGCCAATGGTCTTCTTGGCATTTAAAATCACTCCCCGTTTGCGAAAGGTCTTGGACCTCCCATTGGACCTTTAACCTCTCCCACCGCGATCCATGGAGATGACACCCCAGAGTGAACTGACTCTTCAACAGCATTAGCAATATCGTTCAGCTCACTAAGCTGTATAGACGAATGCTCTTTTGTTGTTACAATAATTTTGTCTGCCATTCTTGAGTGTTTCACGGTCACATCTGTTATTCCCCATTTAGTTTGCATGTTATCTGCCACACTCTTTTCTACTTTGTCTAACCGCGACTGTTTAACAGCTACCGGGAACCTATCCTCCATCCAAAACCTCAGTTCAAACGTATTTGACATTTTTTATTCCGTATCCATTATTATTGTTCTGATTCCAACACTGTGCGACTCTGTACCAAGTGTTCTTTCTATCACGTTTGCTATCTTATGGAGTTGTGAATCTTGCACCGGCAGTGAGTCTCCACGAAACGACACTACGACGGCTTGGTTATTAAATGGTTTGGCTGACGTTCTCCCGCTACGTTCGTATGATATGCGAGGATGTCCAGATACCTTATCGTATACTTTCTCTTTGAACGTACTAGATTCTACCATTCGGGGTAGGGTAGATACGTGCGTGTCTAGGACAAAAAGTGCGTTCAAAGGAGATTTGGGATTGCCGGGCATTGTAGTTCCATGAACACCTAACTGAACCTTCTCACCCGCCCCTCTAGACATATCTATGTCCATGAAAGGCCCAACAGGACGATGTTTAGCCAGTGGCCTACTAACCATTTTACACTCCCATCGCGTTCCTAACTTTATCACCTGGAGAAAGTGCAGCAGCAACAACGTCAACTCTCTGAACTTCTATGCCCATGTTCTTAAATCTACTCTTGAGTATATCTCCAACTCTTCGTACAGTATCTGTGCCTACACGAGTTTCATTAGTGATGAACCCAACCTGAGGTGGTCTGTCTTTAACAGTTACATTACGAGTATACAACCCAATACCGTTACGGTTCATTGACTCGTTGAACACTTTTTCAAGTTTCCCATCACCCATTTCTGATAGAGGCGCTGTTCTACCTTTGAAAAGAACATGAAACTCTATTCTCCCGTCTACGAAAGGTCTCTTATTCGCCATCAGTTACTCACCGTCACGATCCATCTTTGATCAAATCTAGATCCGCTATCTCTTGTTGTGTTAATCACTTGCTGGTCCATAAGAGGAATTATATCAGTTGCTTCTTTACGAGCTCCTCTAACAGCAGCTCTCTTGCTTGCTCCTCTAGCTATATACTTAAGGATAACCGTTGATCCTCTTGTCTCGTGGTCTATGAGGTCGGCGTTACCTGCTATGAATCCTAATCTTATCATTCTGTTATATGTCTTCTTGGTTTTACTCTAACCTTGACTCTCCACGTTGTGGACGTTCTCCTTTTAGTTATAGGCTCAACGGACAGTATATCTGTTGATTCTCTGAAAAAGTCAACGATAGAAGGGGGAGCCTTTAGCTTTGAGGCGAATCTTGATGTCTCCTTGAACCACGAATCGATCACAAATGTATGAATTTCCTCATGGTCAGTTCTATCCACCGAATGGCTAATTAAACGGTACCCTACGTTTGTTCCTGCGACGGGATTAAACTTGTTTATGAAAGAGGTTACGAAGTAAGACGATCCACCGATGATATTGCCTTTGCCAGAATATCCTAGAGGACCGCGCGGAGACTTATCAACGTTCTTTTCGAGATAGTCTCGTACAGGCCTCTCTGCTGTGGCTATATCCTTCTTAGATTCTTTCCTTAGCTTCTTAACCCTGTCAAACATCACGTCATCTTGTTTGCGTTAACATCTCCTGACTGTGCTGGAGGCTTCTGAATATCGCTGATGGGAACGAATACGTCAACCTCATACGTGTTGAACGGACCAGCAATATTATTGACCTTACGCACTCCTAAAACCTCCATTTTTGAAGCTTTGGCTGGGAATTTAACAGCCGCTTGTGCTAATACGAGGGGCTTAACAGAACCAGCAGATGTGCCTCTCTGCCTTATAGTGAGTTTGACTCCTTTCTTTCCACCTCGACCGAACTCTTGTGTGCTTATTACTCTTCCCATTTTTCTATTGCGTTTTTTAATATGTCGCCATTAGGTTTAGTATTTGTGGTGCGGTTCGTATATTACTTTCTCACTGAAAGCGTGACATCATACTCATTCATCAATTTGTCAGATGATGTCTTTTTAGACTTTGATATAACAACCTCCGATGGCTCGAATGGGTTTTTAAGTCTTACAAAAGCGCGCGCCTTTGCCTTAGCAGATGTTTTTGATATTGCCTTTATCTTAAGCTCGTATGTAAGAGTTTCACTCCCCCCAAGTTTGTCCTTAATGTACTCTGGAGTTATCTTAGATATTTCCTTTGTGAGAGTGTCTACTATACCGCCTTCTGATGGCCTTTCTGAACCAGTGTATATACTCTTTACTTGTATCCCTGGGAAGGCGGTGTCATCTGACATTATACTCTTACGCCAACTGCCACATTATACTCATTTGCCACTGTTCCATTTCCCACTTGTTGAACCGCTACAAACTCTGTGTTGCGTGGGATGGTGTTGTAGTTAAGCGCCGCGTACCTTCTCGCGCGCCTCATTGCGACACCTTTTGTTGGAGCCCTCACAGTCATATCGAACACAACATCATCCTCCGGGAGGATGTTATGATTTCCTTGAATGAAGTCTCCAGACTTAACGTACCCATCGCTATAACTCTCGAAGACGCGCTCGTGAGCAACCCCTTCGAGTCTCACACCCACAACAGGAACATGGAATCTCATTTGTACTACTGTTACTTCCTCACACCAACAGCAACAGAGTATTTACCCGATGTCATCTTCTCCGAGTTTACAACATTTACCATGGTAGGCTCAAAGAAGTTCTTTGTCCTGACATACGCCTTTGCTCTTACATTTGCTCCATATTGGCTAACCGCATCAACGTCCATTGTATAAATCAGTACAGATTCACCAGCAAACCTGTCCTTAAGCATCTCCGGGGTGATGGCCTTTATGCCTTCCTCAACAGGCTGCATTGATGGCTTGCCTTTAATCTCAGTGACTGACGATTTTGTGTCTACTCTCTTGACCGTGATTCCGGGGAATAAGTTCGCTTCTGTCATTGTTTTAATCCTCAACTAAAACTTTTACTTCGTATGTATCTCTAAGAACCCTCGTCTTAAGAACTCTCACGCCCTCAATGTTGTACTTATCAGTGAGGATTGAGGTGAACCCAGACGCAGACTCAAAGAACGCTTCTGCTTCTGCTACGTTACTGAATGGCGAATCTACGTTAATCGTATACTCAACCCCACCATTAACATCCTCTGTGTTGACGATGTTAACTGATGCGTCTATTGGAGCATAATCCTTTAACACCTTAACGATGGCAGCCCCAACAGATCCAACAACTACACCCCCGCCGATGTTCCTGTTTTTCATTTCAGGAACCATGCTGCGGATTCTCTTTCCGGGGGCGTTTCGTATATCAGATGCCGTTTTATCAACGTAGTTCTGTGCCTTTCTCCAAACAGGTTCCCTGTCGATGAACTTCCTGACAGGGCCGCTTGGAGGATCTCCTCCCATCTTGTTGTTATTATACTTTGGCATTATTATGATACTTGAATTAATACAAACACAATCCAATCCCCACTTACCTCATCGACTATGTGAGTCTCTGGAACGTATGTGGACATTGGGTTTTGCTCCCTTGCATATGCCCTCGCTTTGAGTTTAGCAGACCTTTTTGAAACTCTTTCAATGGCATCTCCAACAGGGGTTTTTATTCTCAGTCTGTACCACTTGTAGTCTTGGTTCTCAAGCAGGTCTGGTGATGTGTTAGGTGTAAGATGCTTAACTGCGCTTAGCAGTTCTTCACCTGTTATGCCACCTGATTCTTCCACAGTGACAAATGGTTGTACGTCTACCATTTATTATGTCATCTGGTTCGACATGCTGCTTGCGTTACGTTGCTGTCGCCCAGCTTCTCCATTCACCTGTCCCGTTCCGAGAACAGACTTCTTGCCTATACTGAGTCCAGACTGTCCAAATAGTCTACCTCTGATAGGACCGCTTGGAACTACTAGAGTTGCCATTGGCCCATCAATGACAGTTATTCCTATACCATCCTTCTCAAGGTATGTTGCTTTGCTTCCGAGTGTACCTGTTTTGTTCCATCCGTCCGTTTGGAACTGATCAAGCACATCTGTATATGACCTGTTTTCCCTCTTGAAAACAGATGTTCCGATGTTAATGTTTGGTCCGGCCATCTATAGATTTTTAAGTATCGTTCCGTTTGCTTTATCAAGCAGTTGTTTCGTGTGATCACGCACGGTTCCAGATGCAGCGTCTTGAACCGGTTTCATGGCCCGTTGAGATGCTCTCTGAGCAATACTGTCAGGAGTCCTATTTCCAGTCATTGACTTATCGAGGTGGTCTAATATATTTCTCCGAACTCCTTTGTCAACCATCCTCGGCCTGTTTTTCAGAAGCCTCACAACATGTGGCTTAACGATTGGTTCGCTCGCGTTATCACCACTGTTACCGGCCATATTCGTAGAAACGCCTTTGCGTTATTTAATAGTTACGGGGGCCACTCTCACTTCACGAGTAAGTATCGTATCTGGTCACCTGGCGAAGTCCCATAAACATACACACTTTGAGTATCGGTACTCATTGCAACAGATATTGTATCACCATGATAAAGAGGGAATCCAGATGTATCATCCATAGAGTCATCCCATCCTATATACACCGTGCCGTTGTTGCTGTTTAGAGCTCTTATCACCCATTCATCTCCTTCATTACCACCGAATGGAAGATTATATATCTCATTTGAGTTTCCAAGGTCAAATGTCCCATACCCCGTTCCTTTTGTGTACGGACGGCGCTTACCTGTTGTATCTGATGATCCCATTTGTTATCACTTAGTATAATCCGAGTAGGTCAACTTGTTCACCCGACTCAACACAAGCCATGTATAACTGATCGTTTCTTAAATCTATTTTAACGTCCATAGAGTCTCCAGGTCCAAGAACAAAACCTGACGACGGAGCAACCGCGTCATCTCCAATGTATATATCATATGTATTGTCAGGATCTGATTCGATGTACAGAACTTTTGTAGGTATGTTCGTCTGGTCTGATTGTGGTACCACAACCTGTGGCACGTCAGATGAGTTTATAGCGTTGGTGCCAGACACTGTTATAGACCTTCCAGGCTGAAGGTAGTCTGCCATATCATTAATGGATTGGAGTTGTAGAATTTGAACCTGTGCTATAACAGCAAGCAATTGCTGTTGGCTTAGAGTGTTAAGATTTATGTTAGTTACACTCTGTGGCAAACTCCCTCTATTTGCAGATGGAAGATTTCTTTTTGTCCCCTTCTCTAAATAAGACGGGTTTGGTGTAAGTATACTCTTTACACTTTGGTAAAGAGACTCTGCTGTAGATTGTATACCGCTCGTCTCACTTGCCCATTCAACAACACCCTCGGCTGATTTCTGTTGGCCAGTTTTACCTCTTAGCCTTCTGTCTGTTGCTTCCTGATATGATACGTACTCATCGTTATTGTTACTCATTATATCATCTCAAGTGCTTTATTTATATCTGGTTCTCCATGACCAAACCGTGCATCGTATCCTTTCTTCGTAAGACCAAAACCTATTTGGTTAACCTGGTTGATGTGCGGTGGCTTTGACGCTTTTTCGAGTATGTACTTTATCTCTTCTGTTTGCATCTGTCCTTTACTGCCTCTTGTATCGGCACGAGATGATGATGACTGTGTTCCTTCGTTGTATTTACGTACCGCTTCGGACTGCATAAGCGTTACCATTCCAGCAATCAGTGGAGATGCATGACTCGTTCCTGCAGTACTCCCTAGAAGGCCATAACTCTCGTTCTTAACACCATACCCATCTTTCATTCCCCAGTACACGTACTTTGGTATCCTAACGGAGACGTTGGGTTTTGGATCTGCAATGGGGGAACAATCTCCCCTCCCGTGACTACTGTATATCTGAATCTCTCTTCCGTTACTCATCATTGCACCAACTGCAATAAGAGACTCAAGCGAATTTGTGCCTGTTACAGCGTTTGTCAACCCACTTGGCCGATGACCGCATTGACGCGCCTCGTTCCCAGCTGCGTACACACTTGTTATACCAGCCTGAGAGTTTGCCATTGTAATTATATCATTTTGTACCGAATCACAATACTTCTCTTTTGGCCTTCCTGAACATAGTGGCGTGCCGTATGAGTGGTTGGTTACAATAGGTTTGTTAACATTAAGATTGAGAAGCCAGTCCCATCCTTTTGAGATAACGTCACTTCTTATCTGATCATTTGAGTCCGTTACACGGATCAGAATTATGTCTGCGTCAGGTGCAACACCATTGAATGGCACTCCATTATCCTTGTTGGCAAGAGCAGCTCCAGAAGTCATAGTACCATGTCCCTCTGACGGAGCCCACACGGATTTTGTATCTGCTCCGTGGAAAGTGTCTATGATTCTGCTCTTATCAAACAGATCCTCACTGAACCCCGTGTCGAATATGGCGCATACGGCGTTTTCACCTCGTGTCTTATTCCACGCTTTCTCAACACCAAGAGCCTTGATTATATCATCGAGGTTGTATTTTTTTGATTGGGCGTTTGATTTTGAAACGCTCTCTTGTGATGCTACATCCACCCTCAGATTCTGTGGTCCAAAGTCAGCGAGAGACTCGACAAAATCAACCCTTCCTACACCGGGTATACTCTCAACCGCTGCCTTAAGAGCGTTTGTTGCGGCGATTGATGGGATTGTGGCAGACATTGAGTTTTTACCCGAGGCCCTTGCCTTTTGTATATCTGATACAGCTTGGTTTATCTTACTCCCTGGTGCCGCACGGTTTTCTATACGCGCGAGCGTGTCTTCTATCTTGCCAGCCGGTTCGACCAGTAACACAGGCACATTTTCTAACGCCGATGTTGAAAGCCCCACCTTATCAAGCTCTGAAACAACGCCGTTAACCATTCCAAAGTCTGAGACCCTCACCATCATCATGTTTCTAAGTTCGGCGTATTGATGAGGACCTCCAGCAGTGACCCTTGCAACAGTGTTTCTAATTACAGGCATCTGAAACGAAAATACGGTACCCATACATATAATATTTGCTACACCCCCCACAAACCCTACAAATACAGCACTCTATTACTCTAGTAGTATAGAGATCTGTTAGTATATACAGTACTACATCTCTAAGCCCGCCCTACGGGCGGGCGTATAGAGTAAAAGAGTAACAGAGTACTATACAGCTGTACTCTTATTTCTCTTTGTGATACTAACGTACCACTAGCTACAGTAATACAACTACTTAACTATACCGACGTTTAGTACGGTAAAGTATATACGGTGTGGTACATTATACCACAGTGGGTGCAGTGTAACCCGCCGCGAGTAGCACAGGGGCTGCCACTAGGTCTGCCATGCGTTCATTTCACTGCACCCACCCCACGCAACATCCCCTCCGGTTAGAGGTGGACCCCTTCGGACCACCTCTTTGACAAATGCAGTAGATCGTTCTATAGTCACCATTCATCAATCATATTGCTTAGCGATTCGCTAACCTCTTGTTTATTGTTTCCCTCTTGTTCTTCGTGTTTGAGAGACTCTTGTTCATCTTCTAGCTTTTCTTTCTCCTTTTTCTCTTCTGCTTCTCTTGCTATCTCTATGAGTTCATTTTCATCTATATCACATCTATAGAATATCTCTCTCAGAGCACTGTCGTAGTTCTTGTGGTCTTTCTTTTCCTTCAATCCCATCAGCACATCCCTTGAATAATCACTGAGGTTTACAGTTGTGGTCATATTATTATATACACTTACCCACCGGGGAGTTATAGCGTTTTCGTTTACGATTTACCAATCCGCCTATGCCAGTCTCCTATGCTCCGGCCTACCCCCCTCGGCCCCCAAAAGTATATACAATGGCCTTCCCTATGTAGGGTCAGCACTGGTTAATAACCACTCTAACAGCGCAAATCAATACACGAAAAGAAAAATAATGATCTCAAAAAGAATTGCTACAGAACAAGATGGTAGGGGATGCCACTTCTCTGAAGGTACAAGTTCAGGAGGGGTGGGGTCTGCCTACTGATTGATTAAAAATAAATGATTGGTAGGCGGCCTACAATGAGGGGATAACAATGCCAGCAAAATTGCCAGCTGTTTGCTCAGCGTGTGACACCCCATTAGGTGACCCAAGCGAGGAAGTTGCACATCCAGATGATCCAAATCCCCCTGAAGGTGCTCACTTTAAAATACAGCAGAGGTCTGACGGGGAAGAGAGGATGCAATGCACTGAAACAGGTCAGCTAGCTAAACCTCTAACTCCAGATGATGATGGCTACCCCCACGATAAGTTTGGAGATGGGGAAGGCGGTGAACAACAACAGCAGCAACAAGCCCAAGAAGTACAACAGACAAACACGCAACAGGCTCAAACAAGCCAAGTGTATGACTTCAAGGAGGATAAAAATCCAATAGATCTACTCCAAGAAGTAGTAACTAACCCTAGCTACGGATTAGACGATGACCAAATACAGGAAATCCGTGCATGGGCGCTTGATTACGATGGCCAGTTGCCTCCTGATACTCTAGAAGACATAGCCGGTCTTATGGACGGGGTTCAGAAGCAGACGGCCACTCTTATGAAGCAGAGGTATGAGCTTAAGCTTAATAAGTGGATGGCTGAGCAAAATGCTGATAATCGTGGTCCGTCAATAGGAATGACAAACCCGTTTACGCAATCAGCTGCATCTGCTAGAATAAGAACCCCTCAGCCAGCATCTGGCAGCCCTTCGAGAGAATCTCTTAAGAAGGCTAGAGATATGCAGGCCCAAGAATACGGAGAAGGGCCTTCAAATGCCGACGTTCGTGATTTCGATGATGATCCTTCAAACAGGCGTCAACGCAGGCGCGAAGGGAGAAGAGAAGCAGCTGCTGGAGCGTTTGACACGATGGCAAACAAAGCAGCTGAGAATATAGGCGAACAAATGGGAACAAATTATGGGAGGGGGCAAGATATATTGTTTAGAGTTCTAGAAGCAAAAGCTCAGAAGGACCCAGATTGGTTCTTAGAGAAGGCTCAGCAATTTGAAGACAGTTTGGGCATATCTATATGGGATATATTCGACGAATCAGAAGCTAAAAGGTCTGAAGGCGGCCAACCTCCCCAGCCAGCTGTGGACAATGAGTCAGATGAAGCTCTAAAAGCAATAATAAATGACGACCCTCCCGCAACGCCTAATACAACACGACCACAACAACAAAACGGACAAACTCAGAACAACAATGAGAGAGAACAACACGACGACGAGTTAAGAGATATGTTTGACGAAGATGAAACACAACAGGAAGAAGAAGATCAGCATGATGGAAAACAGTTTGAAGAAATATTCGGTGATCAATAATGGGACTCCTTGATGGAAACGGAAGCGGTCTAAATGATAGAATGGCAGACGTTCTTGTTAACGTGTTCGACAGATATGATATAGAGCCCGGAGAACTAAACAAGAAAATGGACAGCACAATAGACTTAGTATCAGATCTAAAGCCATTCCTCGATACTTTAGAGAATAGATCAAAGAATCTTGCAGGGGACATAAAAGACGTTGAGAAGGACATAAACGAGCTCAGGGAATCTACAGAAGAATTTAACAACACGGCAAAAAACCTCAGCAAAGACATACAAAATCTGAACAACACGTTTGAAAGTTTTAATTCAATGGTTTCTGAAGCAGCTGAACATAAGGAGGATGAGGAATGACCTGGGCTATACTGAGCATCAATAACAAAGGGGGTACGGGAAAGAGCACTGTTACAAAGATTCTTTCATATGCACTCAGAGATGCAGGGTATGATGTTGGGGTGATGGATGCAGATATAGATTCAGCTAACCTTGCTTCTCGAATGGGATGTGAGGATAAAGTAACATTCACAGGAGATCACATCATAGAACCCGTCGAACACGATGGGATGAAGATATATTCGATGGAGAACGCCTTTAGTGAGTCAACCTTTTCTCAGAGTGGGCAATTCATGGGCGAAGTTATTGACTCCATGATTAATGATTCCAACTGGGGGGATCTTGATTATATGGTTGTTGATTGTCCTCCGGGTTCTTCTGACGTATTTGACCAACTGGTACAAAGGTTACGTCCGTCGATATTGGGTGCCGTGTCGGTTGGAATATCTGACGCTGTTGAAGACACGGCACGTCTTGTCAAAGTGTGCAATCATAACTGGGTTCCCATCATTGGGTTCATAGAAAATATGAGAGGCGTTGTCGCATTTGATAAAGTTGTAACTGTAGAGAATGAAGGTAAAGATAAGACCATTTACCCATTTGGAAATGGTAAAATTGAGAGGTACGCTGAACAAATCAATGGCAACTATCTAGGCGATATACCTCTATGCGTACATGGATCAGATATAAACGAACATGCGAATGATACAATATCGAATGTTGTGTCTGCAATAGAAGAAGCAGAACAGCCAGAGTTACCCGAAGATAACACTGGCAACAAATCATTCATCAGGAATGTATGGAGCACGATAAAAGAAGGAATGGGGATGATAAACGATAACTATAACGTTGAGAGTATACAAAACAAGTTTGGCGTTCAAGGAAGAGATCCTCTGGTAATATCACTCAAGCTTACAGATGCGGGTGGAATCACAGGAATGTTTGACGAGATAATACTTACTGTATCTGGAGGAGATATAAAAATCATGAGGCCTTCATCTGCTAAAAGGAACGGACTGTCGATTGAAGACAGGATGGAGATAACCAGTCAGGACCTTCACGACGCGGTTGCAGGTGAAAAGAGGGTGATGAGATCTGTTACAGGTGAGATAACAACAGAACCTTACTCTATTACAAAAGCAGTTCAAATGGGAGATGCAACTATATCAGGAGATAAAACTGTCAATAGACTCGCTGTTTTGGATAAGATAATGTCCGAAGTAATAGAACCCGACGAAATGAGTAAAGTAGCTGAGTAATCTATGGCGCAGATGTTATTTCAACATCGAACAGTTTAAATCCTGGTATGGAACTTTTTCCCGCTTGATTGACAGAAGAGACAGATGATCCACTGAGGGATTTTATTCTCGCGTTGATCTTTGCACGTTGTTTAGCAATTGTTTTTGATACAGCTGGTATCCTAAACACTGTGATTTGCTGTCCGTCCTTTTGGTACGACTTCTCGACTACTCCGAATATTTGTGGCATTTGTTTGTCACCTAAAGAAGTTTACTTACGACAGTCCCCGGCCTCCAGTCATCTATCATTTCATCTATCTTCGATTTGCCATGCTGTTTGGCCATGTGTTTCGCCATCGGCTCCATTAAATGACCTTCGTCTACAAGCATGTGCAGTGTTTCTAGGTCATCTTTGTTTAGTTTCTGCCATTTAATATCTGTCCCGAGCATTTCATTCACATCGTCGGACAGATTCGCTTTGGTAGCCATACAGTTTTATGTTCGGGGGTACACATACATAAATGTGGTGTGGCGGTACAGTATCTCGTGTACGCGCCACAGAAATAAACATTCGGCGAGATAGAAAACATGCCAACACAAACAAAACAGACAAGCTCAGGATCGATAAATGAGTTCAAGGTCACTCTCAATGAGAGTCCTGGCTCTCTCACGTATGACTATACTGTCTCAGGGAATCTATCAGCGAGTATAAACAATATACTCAGTAACTCTGGACAAACAGCTTACATTGTAGTCACTCTGTCTGGAATAGATAAATTCAAAAATGCAATTAAGAGTCAGCTATTACCATCTCTTGAAAATGAAACAGGTATACCGTCTCAGTTTTGGGGAGGTATAAGTGGAGGAGGATCTATAACAGGGTCTGTACCCTCATCAAATGTGATTGGCTCATCTGGGCAAAAATCAATACCGATTAAATTGAAGGCTTCTGCGAGTGCGCCAGGGTTCGCTTCATACTCAACTGGACAGTCTCCAGTCACAGGGAGTGGCACTTTAGGGTTTACTCCTCTTAAAATACCAGTTCCTAGAGGGTTCGACATCACTCAACACATACCTAACACATACCTCCCTACACTTGAGTTCAAGATAAAGACAAAGAGTGTTTTCTATCTTGTGAGCCAAGGATCTCCTAAACTCACATTCAAACTTGATCCAAGACTGTTCATTGAAACAGAGTCTCTTGGAAACTATAATTGTTCGCAATTATACAGTAGCTTTGACTCCAAATTAACTGACTTTGAAGGGGGTGTCAACAGCCTTCAACAAAGGGTAAATTCGGACCTTAGTAAAATGAAGAGCGACAGAAATAAGCTTGTAAGCTCAGGGGGAGGAACCCCACTGTCATCTTTATCTGTATCAGATGTGTCTGGTCTTGGGTCTTCAACATTACAAAGCATTAAATCAAATGCAGATAACATACAAAATCTCAGGAACCAATACAACAGCCTGGACAATACATATAGCGATATTCAAAACAGCATATCAAGGATTGGATATTCAAAATGCCAGAACAACTTTGCTCTAAGGTTCGATAATATAAGCAAAACGTTTAAACAGTTAGATTCAAAGATAACCACAATAGATAATACAAAGAACTCGATACAGTCTCTCCTGTCTAATATAGGGTCTTTATCGTGCTCACAGCAATATTCAAATATAGCAAGTGATGTTTCTAGCGCAGTCGATGCTGTAAACAGCCTCTCAAACCCGTCAAAACAAGAACTCCAAAACGTTCTTTCTCAAGTGAATAACGCAATGCAATCGGTGTCTAACAACGTCCCATCCACCGATCCATGCCACAACCAATTCGTATCATCTCTCACAAATGCACGCTCGCAGGTTAAAACTATGCTTAATAACATTAGTGGCAGCAGCGTTCTTAGCTGTGCCAATATACCTCAGAGTATACGCAACTCAGTTGCCTCTTTCTCAAGCGCGGCAGATCAGTTTACATCTCTCAGGGTAACACAAAGAACACCTCAGAAAAAACAATCATTAATACAGGAGGGTCAGAATGTTATATCTACAATAAATAACAGCTCTAACATAAGCAATCAAAACCCATGCAAGGACCAATTGCTTAGCAGAGCCCACAGTGCTCTTCAAAAAGTAAACTCCTCAGGTGTAAGATCTCAGCAATCACTGCCTTGCAAAGACAGGTTCCCGAATGTGTCTAACCAGATACAGTCATACAGAAGTGATATAAACAATCTTTCAGCTCCCGTTACTCCAAAGGCGTTCAACCAGGTGGCAAAGAAAGGAGACAGTATAGTTAAGATGATACAGAATGATGTTCCTTCTGGAAGCGGTTGTCAAAAACAACTGGCGGCAGAGGTTCAATCACTCACGCAGCGTGCGTCTAGACTCACTTCGAGGGTGAGAATATCAAACAATGTATCATCTGGTCAAAGCAGTAGACAGAGCCAGCAGATACAAAAACTACTCAATGAAGTCAACTCTCTTATACGCCAACAGGGCTAGGTCATAATTCCTCCGTCCTCGTCTGTTCTTAACCTGTCTATTTCTTGTCCGCGTTGGTCCTTGAAGAACTTTGAAGATTTTTGGAAAAATGGAGCCGTGCCACCGAAAACATCATCTGACACTGCATCTATCCATTTGCACATTTCATCATCCTTAATGTACACCGAGTAAGTCTTTCCCATATATTGAGGTACAGTGCCCACCATTATAAATTTTCCGTCATATATTGGGGTCCCCTCCACAGGTTTAAGTGACGTGTCCGCATAATCCAAACTGGAGGAACCGTACTAATGCCACACATGCTTGGAGAGAACTTCCTTCCTGAGTCCGTCCAGTCACGGCGGAGGCAGTTCAGGGAGAAGGTTAACAATCTCCGGCAACCATTAAAGGACTTCAGGCAGAGTAATGTACCTGGTCCAAATCTGGTTGGGAAAGCAGAAACCCAATTCCAGAGTGTTAAGGACAAGTTCTTTAGCCGTGAGGGGGTTCTTAAGCGTATCAAGAGCTTCCGTTCACAGCAGGGGCAGTCCAATCAACAGGCCCAGCAGAAACAACAGCAAAATCAACAGAGTAGCGGTAGCAACCAGCCAGCAACATAATAGAATATAACAATGTCAGCATCAAGCCCAGCTCTCAACGTAGCGAGCACACTTCAGAACCCAGGCGGGAACTTTAAACTCGCCCTTCACAGCGACGAGTTCCCAACACAAGCGTTCAACGCAGGAGAGGCACAGCTTTTCCAAGACCAACTCAACAGCCTTTACGCTGAACTTGACAGTTCCATCCTCAAGCAGGCGTTCTCGGCGCGTGCGGATGTTATCGCAAAGACGGCAACGTTCGCAAAAGCGCAGCTTGACGGAAAGGTTTTCTCTGGTGTTAACGCTGGAGACAACCAGATCGGGTTTACCCCGATCCGACCCGGTCAGATACGCGCGGACCCTGCGACAGGGAACGCGGTCAACGACTGGTACTACACCCCAAGTAGCGCAGGATGGAACGATTGGATCGGAAACGGAGCAGGTAACGATTACTCGTTCGGTGCCAATCAAGTGAGTGTCGTATTCGGGTTCGTTGATCAGGACGTTTCATCTAGCGTCAGTGCCCTTAACGTTGATCGGTTTGGGCGCAACATGGACATGCTTCCATACAACCTCGACGACGCGCGCCTCAAGGACAACTCGAACTCTCTCACTTACCAGCCACTCCCAACCCTCATCGGGCAGGAGAATGACAGTGTCCACATCCGCCTCCGCAATGACCGACAGGCAGAGTCGCAGCCTCGCCTTCTCGGGTTCACATTCGCTCTTGGCGGATTCCTCAACAACGAGGACTACTAAACAGTTAACGTGAGGATTGAATAAATGCCACAACCACAACCACTCCAGGCAAAGTCTGGACAACTCAGTGAGGTCAACAACGAGGCTGGACCCACATCGTACACAACGGGTGGGTTCAGTATCCGCACTGGCCTCAACAGGGTAGACAACGCAATCGTTCAGGGCAGTGACGGAACTTACGAGATGCGTGAGTCCGTTTCAGACCACAACGCCATCGTTGTCACAGCACACAGTCAAGCATCGGGAGGAGAATTGCCAGCGGGTACAGACCTGTCGAGCGTCACCGTCACTTACGCCGCGTACATGGAGTAACTGACGGTCTGACGTTTTACTGGCAAATCACACACACAACAAATTGCCATTATGAACCCAGATCAACGAGATACACGTCTTCTTGATACAGGAGATAGAGTAGGACTCAAGTTCAACAACGGATGGTGGTTTCTCCAGGTAGTAGGAACCGAATACGTTGAACTTAAGCCTTGGATACTCCTCAATGAGAACAATAACAGAGCTAAGATAGCAGCACAAACAGCTGGATCTGACTCTGACAGTATAGAAACCCCTCTTTCACAAAAGCTCCTTGAGCCCAATAAGGACAGGCGTGACACAGTATTCCAGATACTGTATGGCGTAGCGCCTTCACGGATGCAGGTGTTTGAGCTTTATGGGCGTAACAGAGACACTTCGCTTGAGAACTATGACCAGCCCGGAGATCCTGCAGCATACCTCAATGGGTTTGATACACCTTACGATAATCCATCTGGCACATCTGAGACATTCTACGTTAACGCAATGTCTCCCCTCAGGCTCCAAGCATACAACCCAATGGACACAGCAAAGGAGGCAAAGATCTCCTTCCATGTTCAGAAGCTCAGGTATAACGTAATCACTAACGAGGGTCTTATGAAGGCAATGCTCCAAGGTCAGGTTCCGGCAAAACTGTCAATGATGGGAGGTGGAGTTTCAGACGCCGATCAGGTTGACATGCCAGATTGGATAAAGGAGTCCTTCGGTAACTACACTTACACAACCAATGAGATACTCTCCTACAGCCAGAGTGGGAGTGGTGGCGGGTCTAACAACCCACAGACAACACCAAGCATCCAGAACATCCTCTCAGGAGGCACTGGGCAATAATGCCACGAAGGGAAGAGACTCAGTTCGAGCAAGACAGACTCGGCAACGAGAACGCAAAGCTAGATAAACTTCGTGCGCGTGAGGGAATGAGTGGACTCGATACAAGCAATGGTATAGCTAACATCGGGTCTGCAGACACGGGATCATACAAGACCGTGTATTCAATCCCCACCCATGCATCCAGAGCAATCGCTGTTCAGGTATGGGGTTACAATAGTGTTGGATCTGGCAACAATACTTTCACCCTTGGACAATCAACTCTCAACGGTAGCGGGAGTATAACTTCTACAGTTCAGCGTTCCGTTCCGATAGCGGTGGGATCTGCATCAACGCGAGTTGAAACATATAAAGGGCTCCCATTTGACAGTGCCATTTCTGTTAAATCAGAGTTCCAAGGGCAGGTTGGGGTTGCTGTAATCTCTGACCACGACCGTGAAGACGAACCCGCTGTAGAAGTAACACAGTCCCCGTAACTTCTTCAGCTATACTCGTTTATTAGTACCGGCACTTTTAAGCCATAGCCGTGTGTAAAGCATTCCTGAGACGCATAAATGAGAATTTTGTACCACTCGGCAGCCCCATGGGTGAACACAGGGTACGGACATTGTACTCGTGAGATAGCAACAAGACTGCACAATCTCGGACACGATGTTGCAATTAAACCTCTTGGAGCTGTTAATAAAGGAGGGATAACGTGGCACGGAGAGGAGTCTCCTGTGACACTCAGAAAACCGATGAAAGTATACAGCTCTGAAGGAGCATTTGGACTCGGATCTGTTGTTGACAACTTCAACGACTTTAATGCAGACATCTACTTCACCCATTTTGATACATGGATTCAGCAAGCTAGAAATTCTATTCCTGAGATGGGCATACCGTATGCAAGCTACGCTATTGTTGACCACTACCCGGTACCAGACGCTGTGGTACAGCAGCTATACAACGCCCAGAGAACGGTCGCTATGTCTGAGTATGGTAAAAGTGCTCTCGCCCAAAAAGGAGTTCCATCTGTTAGGATACCTCATGGGGTGGATACAGACACATACAAACCACTCACAGGAGACGATAAACCACATACAATATACACAGAAAACGAGTCTGGAGACAGAACTGAGATAGATCTTGACGAAACGTTCGTCGTTGGAATGGTAGCAGCTAACCATGGCGATAGAAAGCATATTCCAGGGCAGATGGAAGCTTTCGCCATGTTCTTGAACGAGGTTACAGAAGACGCCATCATGTATATCCATACCGACGCGGCTGCAGCGGAAGGATATAACCTAAATGATGTCAGGCGTGAAATTGGACTGCCTAAAGAGAAGGTTGTTTGGCCAGGAGCTGATATGTACCACGACCTTGATGACGAGGGTATGGCAAAATGGTACAACGCCTTTGACGTATTTATCAACTGCTCGTATGGAGAGTCGTGGGGTATGTGCATCACAGAAGCGATGTCATGTGGAGTTCCTTCAATTGTAACTAACTTCAGTGCGATGCCAGAGCAGGTTGGGTCGAATAACTGGAATGAAGATGAGCCAATATACGATGAGATTGACAAACAACAACCGTCTAAAGGGGGTGTGAGGCGCAGCAGGCACGGGCTTGTTGTAGATCACTCTGTAGGAGTTTACCGTGCAAGAGTATCGGCTAAACAATTCATTGTCAGCCCTATTGACATCAAGGATGCGATAGAGTATTACTACAACAACCCGAATGTGAGGGAAGACCACTCGAAGAAGGCAAGAGATTACGTGCTCAACAACTACACATGGGAAGATCATGTCGTACCGGAGTTTGATAAGATGTTCAACAATATTGAGGAGGAATTATAATAATGCAAGACAATTTGAACAATGTTGAGTGTGAATGCGAAGACACATTTGCATTTATATCAAAAAGTGTTAGTTACATGGGAGATGGAATGTGGGCAGAGTTAATAGTGTGTGAACGATGCGGTAAAATGGTCACGAGAGAGCATAAAACAGAAATTCAACCTGGGTACATGGAGGACTAATCATGGAGATTGCACTAATAGCGTTCGACGCACTCGATCCGAGGGTACTGTATGACAAAAGGGACGTTCTACCGAACTTTGATAAACTAATCTCTAACTCAATGCATGGTAAGTGGAAGACCCCGGGCCATACCATCCCATCATTCACAGCGACAGTTACTGGAAGACAATACAACGGATTTAAATTCCATTGGGACAATGTAGATGACGGATACCAGAGGCACAGGCAGACAGGATTCGACTACATTTGGGAGATGACAGATGCATCTATGACACTACTCAACATTCCAGTTCTTTATCCTCCTGAGGATATTAACGGTGTGATGGTGTCGGGAATGCTTTGTCCAGATGACCTTGCAGACAGTAACCTCGCACTGCCGAGTGAAGTGCAGGAAATGCTAAACGATATAGGATATATACATGAGGTCAGAGCTGATAAAGTGTTTGATGATCTAGGAGCAGAAGGGATGCTGGACCTTCTAAAGCAGTCAATGCGCAAGCGAACAGAAGCCGCATACAAACTCATAGACGATTACGATAACGATCTGTTCTATGGTGTGTGGACTTCAACTGACAGATGGTTCCACAGAGGACACACGCATGGAGTTGATTTCTTCCCAATGTATGAGGAAGCAGACAAGCAATTGGGTGACATTATGAAAAAGCTGCCAGATGATGTTCCAACAGTAGTATTCTCGGATCACGGGTTTGCTCACTTCCCCGAAGATAATGGAGTCCACACAGGGCACATGTACGAGGGGTTCTACTCTATAAAATCTGATAAGACGCCAAATTGCAGAGATGATTCTGTGTCTATATTTGATCTTCTTCCAACAGTTCTAAATTACATCGGTGGCGATGTGCCAGATGCATGTCAGGGAAGAGTTCTATTCCATACAGATGAACAGGATGGCCAAGTAAAACAGAGACTGCAAGACTTGGGCTATCTGTAATTGTAGATCGTAGAGTAGACAGTATACTTAAATACATAACCCCCGTTTGATGTAATGTAGTACATGCCAGCAATACATGGTGGAGTTACGGAAAAAGAACTTCAAGCAGTGGACGATCACATTGTTGGACGCGATGGCATAGAAACAAGGTCAGAAGCCGTCAAGTTCGCAATTGAGTACACACTCTACAACAAGTTTGGTATAGATCCGAATGAATAGATGGCAACAGAACAAAACAAACTAAGTCCATCTGAGAAGGTGAACGGTTTGAAATCTTTGTTCACCAAGCATAGCGATGCCGACATAGAGAATATATTGTCATCTGAAACTGGAAGTTACGATGACGTTATCGAAACCTATGAAGGAGGAGGGGAAGAATGGGACAATCCGTCTTTAAATATGGAACCAGGAGAAGAAGATGACAAAGCAAAGAGACCAGAATACTGGTACGATAAGATAGAAGATACAGTTGAAGAAAACGAGGACAGATCAAAGAGAAATACTAACTTACTAAATAAACTACTGTTCAAAACCGACACTGTTGACTACAGGACAGTGTGGATTATGAGAGTTCTGATAGCTATATTTATGGCAATTGTAGCAGATGTTATAATAAAGATGCATCCACATCTGCTATAACACAACTGATAAAAGAATTAGTTTCTACTCAGTACCGTACATCTCGTGTTCAGCTATCCACCATAACCACCCAGCTATTGCCCCAGCCAAATGTGCAATATATTGGGTTTCTGGTTTGTATATCGTAACATATGGTATGTTTGCAGGAGAATGAACAAACACTCCATATAATGTTGTCGAGATAAGGAAAACACAAAATACTACAAACGCAGAAATTAATATTTTAAGCTCAAATGATTCTGGTTCGTTTAGTACATACCAAAGAACACATAGAGATGCAAACGTAACAAGCCCAACAGATCCCCCACTTATACCAAGGTCTAACATGTTTGGGTGTATATATTCAATAAATGCAACTGCACCAGATCCAACAAGAAGCTCAAACAATATTATTTTGTCACGAGATATGAATTGTTCCGACACAGAACCTCCAATTCCTAGGAGAACTAACTCAGATGCCAATTGGCTAAGGTTAAATTCGCTTAATGCTCCCATAAACGGTTCCCCTGGGTGTAAGCCTGTATGTGGATGATTCTCCATTAAGTAAACGATTATAAGAAGTACACATAGTGCAATCGTAGCGTATGGGACTCTGTATGAAAAGGAGTCTCCAGATTGTATCCTGTCCATCGTGACAACATACAGTGTCACGACTAATCAATTTGTCCCTCAAAACACGGACGCGCCTGTTTGCTAGACTCAAAACGCCGGTTACAAGCCTTGTAACCCGGTAAAACGGCGGTTTCAAGCCCCAAGAAAGGTTTCAACAGAACCGTTCACGCAAACGGTACCCTACACGGTTGAAACATACACATAGAAACCACTCTCATCAAATCATCTAATATCTTTTACTATATCTCGTATCTCATCCGATACATTTACCATATCTACATCTCCCAGAAATCCAGTTCTGTTTTCTTTCCACGACATGGTAAATGATGTTGCTACGCATCTATCGTTATTGCATACCCATGATGAATCTGTTTGTTGTTTCCCCACACAGCCGCATCTTGGACATGCTTTTCTAACACCATCCCCTTTCTCGACGTGTTTTTTTGATTGTGTGTCTGTTATGTCAGACGGATCGTCTTTCTTCTGTGTTGTGTCGATCAAATCTTTTATTGTCATTGTTAATCTCCATTTCCATTGTTAATTGGTATAAAAGTAGTGGCGTGGCATTCTTCATTGTCACATCTGTAGTAATATTCTTTCTTTTCTGTTTGTGTATTACGACATTCTGGACACCTAACTCTCCCTGAATCTTTTTCATGTGGCTTGTCTAGCCATGATGTTTCTTCTTCTGTTTCTGAAGAAGCTCTCTCGATAAGGCTTTTCACTCCCATGGTTACATATAGTCCCGCCCAGATTCGAACTGGGGTCCTCGGCTCCAAAGGCCGATGTCATTGGCCGCTAAACCACGGGACTTGTTAGTTGTGCATGGTGGAGTCATTAGAGGCGAGCAACTAGCTCTTGTCCTCCTCTCTGATTGTCCCGAGGGTTCTACCCAGCGAGCCAACCAGCCAACCACCAAAGCGCCGCCGACAGGACTTGAACCTGTGGCCATCTGGGTAACAGCCAGATGCTCTACCAACTGAGCTACAGCGGCAAATGGCTGGTATAGCCAGCCAGTCTACTCTATGGACACACTTGACACCGCGTCTGTGGCTATAGTATTTGTTATGCGCCCCATATGGCGCGAGCGGCAGGACTGGGATTTGAACCCAGAATGGAGTCTTTACCTCCGGCTGGTTCTCAAGACCAGTGCATTGCCGTTCTGCCATCCTGCCACTGTTGTGTATATATCCCACGACTAATAAATTTTTCTTTCAATGTGGTGTTTGTTCCCCAGTTCCACATCTGGGAGAGCGCGCATGACAGCGCATGATAGTGGTTGAGGGTTATCAGCCCTAAGCTACCAGAGGGATTTGAACCCCCGGCATCATCCTTACAAGGGATGTGCTCTACCAACTGAGCTATGGCAGCACACGGACATGACGAGATTTGAACTCGCGGTCTAGAGGTTAGGAACCTCTCGCCTTAGTCCACTAGGCCACATGTCCAAAGACTGGATAAGATCCAGCCTCTACGACTACGGTTTGTGGTTCTATGTGATGCTCAACGTTGACCAGACGTTGGTAACTGTTCCTTGACCCCTTCTCTACTTATAAAGCGCTGAGAAAGCGCAATGGGCTGTGCAGGATTTGAACCTGCGTTACCTGCACCCAAGGCAGGAAGGATACCAAGCTACCCCAACAGCCCTCATTCCATATTGTTAATCTCGTTTACCAGCTCTTCATTAAACGATGTCCTTCTCACCTCGGGACAATGTGGACAAATGATCACATCGCATCCCGAAGGATAAGACACTCTATAGAAGTCATCTGATATATGAGATTGGCAGTTCATGCACTGCTTTGACACATTATGCCGTTACGGAACGTTCTTTAATAACTCTTTTGGGGATGGTTGCTCGATTGCCTTCACTTGGGATTCTTGGAGGTATCATCCAACTCTGTTTTATGCCACATTCCCAATTAGATGTGATTTTCATAGGGTAATGATTATCTACATATATATTGACCTTATCAGTGTGTGTTTCTGTGAGAGACAAATACCCCATAGACATTATACAATCGGTTGTATGCTCTTTCGATTCGTCATGGCCAACCTTTTCATGTGGCTTGACGTTGCTCCAATCGACATCATAATCATCAAAATCTTCCAAATGGATCCTCTCAATCATTTCAGAGTCATCTGAGTTTGCCCAAAGATAGAAAAACCCATCTCTTGAGCTGAGATACATATATCCACTTTTCTTATCTCCCATTCCTTTTCCGTAGTCGTTTATGAAGTCATCAATGAAACTGTATGAGTTTGTAATTTTTACTGCGTTGTCTAATTCGGGGGTTTGATCTGGAACGCCCGAAACGGTTTCAGGATCAAGCAGTCCAAACCTGTATTCCCTATCATCCGTCTTAAGCTCAAGCTTGTATAACTTACCACCAGATTGTACAACCTCCAGAGTTACATCTCCTGAAGAAGGGATGTAACTTTCCAACTGCTCTATATCAATTCCCAATTTAGGAAACTCCCCCACGGACCATTCTTTCATAGCATCAGATGGTATGAAAGCTGCTTGGAGAGCTGTATTTGAATGTTCATTTACTCTAGTTACCATTCCATTTTCGCTTACGTTGATTAGAACCTCATCTCTGTAGTTCGTAAGAGATGATATTACTTTACTCAGCCTTTTGGCGTCTATTTTCATTCTCATTTGTCGTCTAGCCAGCTATCTGCAGTTGCGTTCCATTGTTCATCGTCTTGATTTTGCATGTCACCAGTGATTGATTCATCAGACCCAATAACATAGTCAGCCATAAGCGTTTCTAACACTTTAATCCTCCTCTCCATGTGTTCCATTCTTTTGTCATAGTCGATGACAAGCTTATACATCCTGCTAAGCCTTTCATCGTCTTCTTTTGGCTCTTCAACTTCATCTGTTGTTGTGTCATCTTCTTTTCCCGTGTCTACTATATCATCTAGACCCATTTTTTAAAACGTTTATCTCCCATTCATGTTCCATTCTTCACCACTGTTAATAAGTGATGAAACAGCGTCGTCCATTGATGTCGTTATTGCATCTGTGTGATACTCTAAAAACGACGGCAGTTTGTCTCTACTGGATTCGTCTGTGAGTAACACCGATGGTATTGAGAGTGAGTATGCTACATGGTTCTCGTAATAAGTTCCACAAGTGTTGAATGGATCTGTTATGCGCATAAGTAACCCATCGCTGTCTCTAACAGCATCCTTACAGACCTTAGGAATGTTCTTTCTGTCCTCATGTCTACACAGTTCGATTGGGTTAATCCAATCAATGCTAGGATACCTCTCCATGACATCCTGCCTCCATTCATTAGCATATTCTACCGTTTCAACAGCTTCAACCGGTCCAGCGAGATAGTACATTTTACTCATTGACGTTTATGTAGTATGTTTTTGACTCGTTATATCCAATCGGCCCTTCGTAACGCACGACGTAGTACAGATTACATTTATTGCACTTCCATCTGTGTTTATATCTCCTTGTGTTAAGCTCCTCACAGAACTTATTGCATATATCACACCTCTTAGATGGCATGTTATAGACTCTTATCTCTTATTACGCTTGCAACCACACCATTTGCACAATCCTCACAGAGATCATACGAAATCTCTGTCTTGCTGTTTGGGTATTTGTGCATTGTGGACGTGAATTTGACCTTTGTCCACACTGCAGGGTAATTGACATTCTTTGTTTCATCGCCACATTTATCGCATATGTGAATTTTTGTTGTTGTCATAACTCACCTAATACGTGCTGGAGGAATCGAACCTCCATAAACCATTGCACGCGAACGGTATGGTCAAATCAGTTAATTAGAGATTTCACCCCTCCCAACTTACCATTTTTAACTGGGCAATAATCCGAATGGGAACAGTATTGACACTCCTTCTCGTAAGAAGGAATTTGGTTCTTGTCGAAGAACTTCATCTTCTCCTTCCAAAAACCGTTATCCTTCTCATCTAATTGCGTTTTAGTCCATCTGTTGTCTGTGCTGTATCCAAACGTTTGAAGCGCGTTATGGATTGAGTGTGCCTTGTCTTTAACAGTCTCCCAGTTGTCCTCGCTCATCTCCCCCGGCATAACAACTATGTCGTCAACGAGGTCCCGGGACTTACTGTTAATCATGATCAGTCCATAACTATCAGCTCCGAACATATGGGCGTAAGTGTTGGCCTGACTCATGTACTTATACAATCTTCCATGACCGCTGGAAGGAGGAAGCGACGAGTACTTTATGTCGAAGATTGTAGTTTCCCCGTCCTTAGTACAGATGATGTCGCACTTTCCAGTGATGTTCACATCATCACTCACCTGCTTCTGTGTTGGAACCTCATATGAGGTGTCTACTGGATGATAGCCAGCCCTATTGAGGGCGTCTGTCATCAATCCAGTCTCTTGGAGGTAGTAGTGTACAGCACTGCCTTGGAACAACCAACTGTTAAGCACAGTCTCATCATCCGTCATCCAGTCAAGGAATACCTTAAGAGGGCATCCTGTAACTTGTGACGGATGGTATTCTCCTAGAACGTGCTTTCCATACGAGACATTGTTCTCGTATAGAACATCTCCAAGAGACTCCTCAACAAGCGTGTCATTCATTATACATCACTCACGTCAACGACCCTGTAAGCTGTTGCTCCACGATGAGAACACATTTTCTCGGTCTTTGACATCGCCTCTCCAACACTGTCGGACTCAACACTATACATCTCAAACATTCTCACAGACACTTCATATTCAGTCATCGTACACCTTTTCTTCAAGCAATGACAGTCTCTCCTCAACTTCGTCATGCTGATCAATGAAACCGGGCCATCCAGCTTTGATAAGGCATTTGTCCACAACAATACACAGTTCTACAAACTCTTGCACTGTTGTTATATCGTTAAACCCCCAATCAATACCAATCGACCCGTTGCTACTCACAGATACGAGGATGTCTTCCTGAACACCTCCATGCCGAGTGTCGTGCTCTCTTACAGCTTGGGTTTTGCCATGTGTGTCTTTATACTCAACATCATCTGGAGTAAACTCATCAGTATATTTGTGTTTTAACCTCATTCTAATACTGAGTCTTTGCTCACTTCCTCTGCTGATACACTTCCCCCTCCAACGAGATCACTGATGGCACGGTTCTTAGCGCGAGTCTCTGCAGTTGCCATAATATCGTGTTCATTGACCTCCTTTGGCGTCTTGAGACGACGCCACTTACCATCTACTTTGAACACGCCGTCATCATCAGCGTCATACACCTTGTGCTGTTCAACGTCCTTCATACTCCCTCCGATATACTCCATGTGGTTAGACTCGTTTGATGCACATGCAGCCCAGCTGGAAGCCTTCTTACCATTGGGAGCTTCTGCGGTGGCTTCAACACGCCACGTCAATACCCCATCCTCAACAGAACGCTCCTTGTCACTCACATAGAACGAAACGTTGAATGCAGTTGCAATCTTACGCCAACCGCTCTTGGTAACGAATGTCTGTTTATTCTTGCCCGATCCAATGGATTGTTTATCGTCATCAGTGAGCAATTTGTTCTTAATCTCCTCGAATTGGTCGTATACTCCAACGACCTCCTCTATATTATCTACCGGTTTTACGAGTGACTGCTCTTTATTGTCAACGGCGTCGGTTGAAGATGAGGACACATCTATTACCCCCACATTGTCATCCTCTTCTTCATCGACACCGGACAGGAAACCTTCTCCTGACATATCATTCTCCATTGTCATCCAGCATAGAAACAGCTGTATCTATGTCATCCATAATATTATCCATCAGGTCATTGAATCCGTCTGAATCTAGATCTGAGTATTCTTTTATAGTCGATACTTGTCCAACAGTTCCGCTTAACTCAATCGAAGGTATCATTGGTCAGTCAAACAGGCTTTCAGTGAGGTCTTCCTCATCGTCTTCTTCTTGGTTGTTGTGTTCATTGATGACATCAAGTATAACTTCTGCAGTTGCGTCACTGTCATCAAGATCAAGTTTATTCGTGACAACCATGGTGAGTTTATCTAGCCTGTCATCACCTTCACCAACATCCCACACGGCTTCCTCGTTTTCTGCTAACTGCTCAACGAGGTTTGCAATGTCGTCATACGGGACTGGGTCTTGTTCGTCATCGTCTTTGCCAATGTCATCTGAATCTGAGTCTAACCACCCAGGCTGATTCATACTACTGCTAGTATCGTCCTTTGGCACGTCATCAACCTGGTCTTGTTCAGTGTCAGGCTCATCGTCAGGTTCGTCATCCGGTTCGGCAAATGATTCTTCTTCGTCATCTGCTTCATCGAATCCCTCGTCAGACATGGACTTCTTAGCATACTCCTTAACCTCATCAAGTGTAGCTATTCCACGAACGGGATACACACTCTCAATCACCTCACCGTTATCCTTCTCATACTCGTCAATCGAACCAACGACAACAACACTATCGCCGGAGTCGATCTTCTTAAGGTCGTCCTTGTCGGGGAAGGTGCAACGCATCCAATCTCCAAGATAGTCGAGTGGAAGCGAAGCAGCTCCATCCCATGGCTCGTCAAGGTACTCCCACACGGTGCCATTCTCAAGCTCAGGAACCTGCATGAGAAGGACGGTGTGGGTAACGTTATTGTCAGTCGTATACTGGAACTGTGGTTCTCCTTCGGCAAACTTGTTTTCGTTTACCGCAATGGCGCAAATGTCTGCAAGTTGCTCCTCCGTAACCTTGTTACGCTCCTGCCGACGCTCCGCAGTCTTCTGTCTAACGGCCTTTGCAACATCCTCTCCAAACACTTCGCTTAGGTCTGTCATTTGTATTATTTGTTTAGTCTAGTTTCTCAACAATCAGACGAACAGTATTGCCAGCGTATTCCTCTCCTAGGTACACCCTGCCATTACTATCAACATTCTTTTCTCCGTGAAATTTAGGGTCTTCTACTGTTACCGTTCCCATATCATATCGAACCCATACGGGTAGTGACGCCGGGGGTACTTAATAATACCGACACGGGTACGTGTCATGCGAAGTTAACCGACTCCTCATCATTCGTTATTAGGATTGTCATTGCACATCCTCTCATGTATTTTCCTTCTCTTTTTATCAATGTGTGTGTATCTTCCGCTAAATCTGTGAATTATTAATTTGCCACAGTATCTGCATCTCATGATTTGTATCAACCGGTACAATACCGTGCGACGTACCGTGCGACGTTCAAAGCGTCCACATAGCTTTGTCCGGCCAGCTCTTCCGGTTTGTCTATCATCCCGTGTGATATACCGCACCCGACCAAAACCCGCCACGGGACCGCGTGCGTGCCCACAAAGCCTTTGTCAATTGCCATACACCAAGCCTTGTAGTGCAACGTATCATCTCCACTCCAGTTACGTCTCACATCATCACAATCTCTATCAGTTGCCTCCACTGCCAGAAGTTGCTGAGCATTAAGACCACATCCCTGCGTACCTCCATAATTATGCCTCCAACAAGTGAATGTCTCCCCGTCTTCGTTCTTCATAAAGTTCGATCCTGTTTCACTCCCATGTACTGGATGAGCAATCCTTTCTCCTGTCTGAAGCCATGGAAGAACGTCATTCGCATCTAACGTATAGAACTCATACCTCGAATCTTCTGGGGTTCTTGATCCGTCATAATTTCTCGTTGTATAAGTTTTTGGCCTCTTTGGTTTTATATACTCATCAATGGAATCTAACAAAACATCTTTTTCTATTCTTGAGATTCCATCTCCTTGCAATGGGCCATATCTGTTCCCACTCGGATGAACAGAACCAGGTCCGACTACATATCCATGCCTGTCGCACTTAATCTCCCCTAGGTGCTCCCACTCATATTCTTTAACACATTCGTTATTTTCGTCTAACCAACATTCTTCTTCATCATTACTACAATCGTGTTTCTTTGACTTGTGATGAAGAATCTGTCTCACTTTCATTCCTTCGCACTTGTAAAACAGATGAACACCTTCTCTAGATCCCGTGACTTGATAAACAGTTTCTGGGAGTTTGTCAGCTATCTCTTTAACGTAATCTTTCTCGTCAATATCAATAACTGCCAGATCGTTAGCGCACGCTATGCCATAACCATACCCAGCATCAAAGTACGCATTAAGCACCTCGCTATCTGGAGCATACCTGTTGTCCTCGAATCCATGAGGATAACTCCATCCTTTCTTCTTGTACGGAATTGGAAAGAACACCTCACCCAAGCTCCAGAGTTCATGAGGAACCTTATCTATCCAATTTGGCTTGCATTGTATATGGTTTGATCTGTTGGCCCATCTGGGCTCATATTTATTATCGCATTTACTCAATTTACATCACTCAGAGCCTTATCGCTATCTGGACTCTGAAGCTTGTTCTTGAATACTCCATACGGATAACACGTCGGGACGTACAGATCTTGATTAAGTGATTTGTATGCGTACACATCTCCATTTTTCTCTTTTCTCACCCCGACCGGTATCTCACAATTCTCTTTGATGTGTATCTGCGACATGTCTTTCTTGCCGTGATATATAACATCTGGATCTGCCACAGCTATAAGTATCTGTGTTATAGCTTCTTCCCTGAGGTAATAGTCATCAGTCTCATCAGGGCGCTCCATTATTCGTTCTATGTACTTATCTATCGCGTGAGGATCTATGTTAATATTCAATTCAATCCACTCAGGAAGCTGTCTTCGTCATCATCGTCGTTAAAGTTGATGCTCTTTTCATAACTCCGAACAATCCATTTGGTTTCATCAGCGTCTACACCAGCCCTCTTTGCATCTATGCGCTGTAGTATCTTATATATTTCCACCTTACTCAGGCCAGTCCTTGACGCTATCTCATCATAAGAGAGTGGGTTATCAAACAACATATCCAACACTCTTTCGTCCATATTAAGAGAGGCTATCTTCCTACTCTGTTTAAGATGTTTTATATAAGGCTCAAGAACGCTTGGGTCTGTTTCAAGACCCCACCACCTTCGGGCTGCCATATATCCTTGTATGTCACGGCTTTCGCGAGGGTTAATTGTGTATTTCTTATAAAGAGGAGCTGGTATGTTTATATTTGTGTTAATCTGTGCATCTGTCTTTAACATCCTTCTGCATGCGTTGACCTCGTCTTGTGTAAGCATCTTCTCAACAGATGGCGAATTATCCATCGCATGGGTTATTTCACCTGTAAGAGGCTCAGCCGGTGTGACAATGTTGAATCGGGACTTGAGTGCATGCTCCTCAAGCAAAGACGGGTCATGTGTCGCTCCCCAAAACACGAAGTTTGTATGGAGGTCAAATTCATTCTCCGACTTAAAGCTTATCCGGTTATTATATTTCTCTTGAACGTTTGATTTTTCGGACTCGGACAATTGAGCTATCTTGTTAAGTGAAACGTTGGTGTGTCCTTCTTCAAGGAGGTTGAGGAATGTGTGGAGGAGTTCGTCCTCGAAGTTAGTCTGCCCAAATTCGGTGCTTATCAATATGGGTGTACGTAGAGGTTTTGGTGGCGAAAACCTACCTCCTTCAACGGAACCTCTCAGAACTGCTTCTGTTACCTTCCCGCATGTAGAAACCATATCATCGCCCAATATTTTCTTGAGCTTCATCAAGATGGTTGTCTTAACCCATCCAGGTTCCCATGTAAGCATCACATGGTTCCTAAATCTGAATGGAGGCTCTGAGTATTTTTGTATGTTCCATGATGCAGCACTTAATAGACATTCTCTCGCGACCTGTGCGCCAAGAAAACTATACTTCTCAGCAAACGCATCTCTTACCGTTTCATATATCTCCCTTCTTTTCTGAGCTGTGTCATTGTCCATTTGCCGGGTTTGAGACATTATTATATACCTTTATTTGATTGTTCCAATTCCATTTCTTTCAGAGCATCTGAGAGGAATCCGTTGTCATCTGGCTCGTCTTGCCATCCAGATAGACCAGTCTGGTCGTTGTCAGACCATTTTCTCACAGAATCCGGGTCGTAGTTAGTAACAAGCGATTCGATTGTTTCCTTTCCCTCCCCTTTGACCCCCGAATTTATAAAGTTGGTGGACTTCTCTTGTGAGACGTGATATTTTTCGAGCCTCTCAGGTATTTCATCATATGACACTATCCATTTTCCCTCTATCTTCTCCAAGTTGTCACAGAACTCGTCATGGCTAAAGTCGGACTCAAGATAGTATGATTCGGTGCCAATGTAAGGAGGATCAAAGTAAAATAATGTATTCTCTCCATCATAATAGTCAATCAATTTCTCATATGATACATTCTCTATCGTAACATGGTCAAAACATCCAGCAAAATCCTTTAGCCTTTTCGTCGCGTTGGAGAACGTTTCAGCACCGTTTTGGACTTTGCTTCTGCCAAAACCGGATTTGCTTTGGTATTTTGCTCCAAACTGCATGTACCGTAAGCAAAAGAATATTCCAGCTCTCTGTATATGTCCATGGGTTATATCATCTTGCTTTGGCATAGACGTTTCTAATGTTGGTGCGGGCGCTTCATACTCAGAGTCATCCTCATCCCAGTGATAAAAGGCAAACCCAAACTCCTGATACGTTTCATATGAGTATGGTACTTTCTCTATCCATTCGACCAATCTTTCTGGAGCTTCCCTGTAAACGGTAAAGAAATGAACAAGATCACTGTCCAAATCGTTATATACATCAACTTTAGCATTCTTCTTATTTAACAGTACAGCTCCAGACCCTCCAAACCCCTCAACATAACACTCATGATGAGGCATTATAGATTGTATCCGTTTAAACATCCGAGATTTACCTCCCGGCCATTGAAATATTGTATCAGCCATCTAAAGTATACAAATCGGGGTCGTTTTCAGCCATTTCTATTCCCTGGTACACCCAATGGTTGTACATTTTCATTGGCGAGAGATCAATTATATTAGCATGCACAAGAGCAACTACCTCTTTGTAGTGTATTCCAAGCTCATTAGACATCGCTTTGAAAGCAATGTGCCTTCTATAATCTAGCTTTTCACCATCTGACATAGTGTAATCTCTTGTAATCATGCCATCGTACAATGGTATCCTGTTGTCTGCTTTGTCCCACAAATTCTTTAGCCTCTTCTTATCAGATTCCATCTAACAGAGCTTTAACGCCCTTATTATTAGATTTTTTTTCTTCATCGTCATCCATTAACTCAGAAAGGAAATCATCTGCGTCGGACCTAGATGAAAGATCCTCCTTTGATATGTAATCCATTGCCTCTGGATATTCATCCTCTGTGTCCCTGAAATCGTGAACGTTATTGGCATGAATTTCACAAACAGCCGTTCGTGGCAATGTCATAGTGTGACCAGATATGAGAGATATAACATCTCTCAAATCCTTGCTTTCTTCATAGAAACTTTCCCACTCGTTCTTCCAAAATTCTTTTCCATCTCCCATCCTGTATATGTTAAGATCGTATTTTTCTTCTATACTCAGTTGTTCCTGATTTTCTTCTTGCTCGTCTTTTATTGGCCTTCCACCATGGTTATCTGGATATTCATCTGGGTCAGTCCCCTCTATGTCAAATATCCCCATTTACATCAGCTCCCATGCAAACTTGCATATCGAGGGGTAACTGAATGGATCTCTTTTAATTTCTAATATCTGAAGGTATATGAGTACTAACGCAGCAATAATATCTAATACACTGAATACCAGGTGCCTAGGCATCAGAGATACTAGGATTGCACACAAAGACAACAATCCCCATCTCCATCTTCTTACGAATGAATGTGTTTTGCTAATGTTCATTGTTATTACTGGCCCTCTGAACAGGTGTGTCTTTTTCTTCACCTCCGGGCCGTACCCCAAAATAACGCGCCGCGCACTTATACTTACCGGAACGTTAAAACATCTCGCCCCGAGTTAGAGAAGTGCTATCTGCAGTTGTGGAGATTTACAACGTCGCAATCTGGTGAATACGCTATCCATTCGCATGGGTTGTCCTCGTTGTATGAGTACACGAGTCCATTACCCCATTCTTGAGTTGCGTACTCGTTTTCTTGCGGCGTTGTCCCATCCGTTCTTTCGCGTACCGACATCGTACATTCCTCCTATAGCACATACTACAACGAGCGATTGCTTAAACCTTGCGGTCTACCTCGTCCAATTGCTCTGCATCGTTTGTTGCCCCGATTCCCATTCCCCGGCTTCATACTCATCATCTAGTATATTCGCAAGGTCTATTGACGACGACGGATCAATCACCCCCTGAGCCAACACAAGCTTATTAGCCGCTCTTGTCATCCCGACATAATACACCCTTCTTTCTTCATCGGTTAGAGGCACTTGTGCAATTCCATTTGCCACTTGGTCTTCTCTCCCAACATTTTCTACGTATTCGTCATACATATTCTGCATGATTGTCTTCGTAGTGTCTGTTGCAAGCACAACAGTATCAGCCTCCTTGCCTTTAGAGCTGTGTATTGTTCCAATCCTAACTCTGTCTGGGCTCATTTCATAATGCCCATTCTTTATGTTACCTCTTATTGCTTTCTTCTCGTAGTAATTCAATTCATCGGTCTGGTCGAGGTACATCATCACCTTAGTCTCGTTATCGGGCGATGTTTTCATGAACGGGAATATCTCATTCATCCTATCATTACTAACACCCCCAAAGTGAGACATGACCTTTTCAGACTCCGACACGCCACTGTCCCTGTTATACATGTCATCCTCTGCGTATTCTATTAGAGCGTCTAATTCGTGCCCGTTAATCTTTCCCTCACCGTTGTATATCTTTGCAAGGCCATCTCTTAGAGTCTCCACATCATCGCTCCATGTGTCATACGTACTCATATTACGGTACGGTATGCCCTCATCATGAAGTGTATCTCTGAACTCGTCTATATGGTATCTCGCTCTGAACAGAACAAGACAATTGTCCTCCAAAATATGCTCAATTATTTGTCTGTTTGATGGAGCACGCATTGCAATGAACTCCCCGCCATCTCCATTGGGAGTTACCTCTTTTTCTTGCCGGTGTTCAACTTGATGAATCACTCCATTACAAACGTCCCAAATCTCACGAGGGATTCTGTAAGTTGTCTCAAGAACCTCGAAGTCCCCCTCTTCATTGAGCATGAACTCAGGGTCTGCACCGCTCCAACCGTATATACTTTGATCGTCGTCACCACCTAGATATACCTTCTCGCAGACAAGTTTCTGAAGTAAATACCACTCCCATTGAAGTGCGGTTAGGTCCTGCACCTCATCTACATAGAGGACCTTTGTATCAATAAAGGCTCCCAGTCCTCTAATTATATCGGGGTCGAGTTGAGGGTCTTTAGCCGCTTCCTCGAACATCTCCCGTGTGGTGGTGTGTTCATCTGGGAATAAAACACCCCACCCAAGATTGTTAAGTTGCATATAACCCATCTCAACGACCTCTTTTATCATATCACCGAACCCTATGAGTCTTCTGTCTTCTTTCCATTCGTCCCACTTCTTCATTAAGAACTCTGGGTCTTCTTGGAATCCCCAGTCAGCTGGGCACCTTCTCCATTCTTCAATGTCAAGACGGTTTGACTGAAGCCAACTGTATATCCTAAACAGAGTGTTCCCTTCTTGCTGGTCAGCTCCCATGATGTCGTCTTGCTCATCTTCCCAGCCAAAGTTTAGGTCATGAGAATCGCAAAACTTCTTCTTGTCCCAATGATCTACAACATCTTCTCGTTTAAGACTTAGAGTTTTGAAACACCTGCTGTGTATTGTTGTGACACGTTCATCTATCTTATATCGGGGGGCGTCCGTCATCTTTTCAAGGCGATATGCAGCCTCGTCAACACCAGCGTTGGTGTATGTTACAAGCATCTGTTCTTGGAGAGAATACTCATCTGCATTCTCCAAGAACAGTCCATTAAGGTCTAGATCGGGGTTTCCAACAACACGGGTAGTTTTACCAGTTCCGGGAGCTCCGATGACTTTGTAAACTTCAGGCCCTGGAGACTCTTCGATGTCATTCTCATTCATCTTTTAACACCATATTGTGTATTGAGTACTGAGGGTGTCTAACATCATTCGGCTCTTCATCGACTTTTGTTTCTTCAACATCTTCTCTTCGGTTCCTCGTGTGGGGGGTGATTCTCCAATGATCTTCACCATGCCATTTAATCCACTTGCGTTCATATACAGATTTCAACTCCCTACGATAAATCTGCTTTAAATGAACAGATTTTGAAACTGACGTTTCTAAGTTGGATAATGATATGCAGTCAGTATAAGCGATGTCGCGTATCCCCGGTCCTATTTTTTCTCTGAACATTAGACATTCTCCTTCAATAACAGGCCACAAGGATTTGACGTAAACATTCCCCTCCTTTAGATCGATTCTAAATCTCTTTGGGTAACATACGTATTGGGTATGTTCTTCCTCTCTCCATTCCAAACCCTCCGGAACCTCCAGTTCACCCCCCGTGTTTTTATTGTCATCCGAATCTTCTAGCGTTGTTTCGTCTCGACATTTGAATATTGATGGAACATTTACCATTTTTATTTCAAACCCAATTAGAATTTGCAAATCTTCTCAGTCTTATATCTGATGGCATAGTGAACATAGGATAAGAAAGAACCCATACAACATTTCCAGCTTCATATCTCAAAACTGCTTCATGGTCTTTCATCTTATTAAGATAGTAAGTAGCTGTTGATATATGCATGTTCGTATACTCAGCTATTTGACTTGTGCTCATTATATCATTCCCTCCGTTAAATGCGTTTAGTATGGAATGATAAGGGTTATATTTATTCCTGTTCGCCTCGAAGAACTGTTTAGTTCTTTTTTGTTCAGTCATGATTACTCCTTGCCCAAGGTTTCTTAGGTTCTACTGATTCGGGCCTTCGGGAGCACATGTCCTCAAATCCGTTATCTCCCATTCTTTTGTGTCCATACTCTATCCCTGTAGGAGAGATTGTTATTCTGCATCCACATTCTCCGCAGAATGTTTCAATAACATTGTTCTTCTTTCCTACTGTAAGCTTTCCTTTGTTTGCAAAACCCATCTCAGTGCATCATGATAATGTTTTTTACGCTCGTAATTCTCCATTGCGTCTTGTATGTCTGATGTTGAACTCATGAAATCTCCTTTGTACCTCCTGAGTTCAACCATTTCTTTTTCTATTTGTTCTATTTGATTCTCCACCTCTTTTATACTTCTCATTCGTGGTTAACCGACCACCATCTGTTGAATAAGTTCCTTGCCGTTCTCTCTGATATTTGACTCAGTTCATCTTCTCCCACTCTCTTATGCCATCCTTTTACGAAACATTCCTCTGCGATTTGTTTTACCTCCTCATGTGAGTAATGTCGTTTAAGCTCACTTGCATCGATGTCGCTGTAGTGGGATTGTTTATTTTCCATTGTACGTAGTGACACTGGCCGGATTTGAACCGGCGAATGACTAACAACTCGGTCTTAAGCCGAGCGCCTTTGGCCTAGCTTGGCTACAGTGTCACGACGCCGGGGTCCGGATTTGAACCGGAAGCCCTCTTTACGAGAGCACAGTGTAGCAGACTGATGGGTTCGCCAATACCCAGCCTCGGCAAATGCGCCATCGAGGAATCGAACCTCGAACTCTACCTTGTAAGGGTAGTGTCATACCGTTTGACTAATGGCACCATATACACAGTATTACTCTATTACTCTTTAGATCTATTTTCTACTGTACAAACAGGCGGCGCTTCGCGCCGCCTAAGCTGTAGTACTACTAGACTACTAGAGTAATACATCTCATTTTACTACTAGTTAGTACTAGACTACTATAAACTTTTTGGTATCTAGTTGATAGGAAGGTTTATATGGGGTAGCTTCTATATGTGGTGTACAGCAACAAATTATATGACTTACAATGCAGTTTTACTCGTTGTATTTTACTGTATTACTGCAATCTGGATAACGGGTACATCCGTAGAACTTCCCATATTCACCCTCTCGTATAATCATGATGGAGCCGCATTCATCACAAACCTTAAGACCTTTACGTCCCTCATTCATCATGTTGTCAATCTTACCCGAGAGATTCTTTCTCCATGTTGCTATACGGAGTGTTTTTGTATCTCCAGTAAGTTTTTTCATGTTAGGTCTGTAGAACGCAACAAGCCGTATCGCATCAGCTCCCTTAGACCTCGCCTTGTCCGTTCTGGTGTCGATTGTGGTAAAACAAGTGAGTGTGACATTGCTATTGCCAGGGACGAAATCAAGAGTGGAGAAAACATACTCCATGGAAGGTTTTATCTCACTGTCAATATACCATTCTTCAGGTCTTTCTCTGAAGAACTTATCAAAGTCGTCAAAACCAGGTTGGACGTAATTACTCTTGTTTTGTTCTATCCTCTGTTCTGCAAGATCGTCTTTGGTGAGGTCTTTGAGTCCCATCATACACTCCGTGATTTATCCATCAAGATATTCTTGTGCTTCTTCTCCAGACAAAACACCGCTTTCGACCATTGTTTTAATAACCCTATCCTGAGCGTAGTAAACCTGATCATCGGTGGGTGGTACAATGTGTACACCTCCACAACCTCCACATGTAGAAACCATATACCAGTAGTTTTCCTTCTCAGACCCACCTGCAAAATCGTTTGTGAACTCTATTGATGTGACTGGTACTAATCCCACCATTGTGTGCTCAGTATCATCAACGCATTGTTCGCAGTGTCTAATTTCCTTTCTCATTGTTGTGGTAACGTTGTTTTATGTGGGCATCCACCCACAATGCCGTGTTACAGAGTTGCACTGTAATAAATCTGTTCACGGTAAAAGCAAATTACGTTACAACAAACAGGAACAAACTGGCCATTGTCATTGCATACATAAATGCTATTGAAAGAGCAACATGTTTAACAAATGGTAAACGTGAGCATATATATAAAACTCCACAGATCGAGATCATATATGTCAATGTATAAAATATAAACGGTCCAGATGACTGAAGATCCATATCAATCAGGTGATTATGCTCATGTATTACTTCCACACCACCATGATCGAACATTAAATTTACGTTGTTGTGATCTGGTAAATCATCACATACATATTCTTTAAAACAGTTATCGCATATGTCGATTGTGTAGTATTCAGGTTCAACTGTTATATATGTTTCTTCAACAGGCCCTCCAATATATGCATAATCATGCTTATGTCCTTCTTTAGTGTAATGAGATGAACGGTGGAAACGTTCTTTAAACTCATCATCTATCTCACTGTCGTCTACAAACGCGACCACAGAAGATGATTGACTGTATTTTGATATTGATGATCCACCGTACATTGATACATAATCGTTGCATTTAGACCTGCAAATATCACATGTAACCTCCTCCGTTTTCTTTTCTTCAACCTCAAATGTTGTAACTGTTTCTCTTGCCATGCTTAAGTGGGCCAGGAGGGATTTGAACCCCCGATTATCTGATTAAAAGTCAGTCCCTTTTCCGGGCTAAGGTACTGGCCCAAAAATTATGAATCCAGCTCACTTCTTATCTGCGCTGCTGTGTGGTGCACGCAGAAGTCTTCTCCTTCTATTTCAACTCCAGAACTGCCGCAATCTTTGCCACATATGTAGCAAGTTGTTTCAGTTCTGAAAGATTCGTCAAGAGAATCAGGGTTTGTCGTTGCTGCTTGATGAACAATTTTGTACCGCTTATGCGCGGGAAGATTGTTCATCACCTGATTTACTGTGTACTTTGTGTGGTCAGTGATGAACTTCTTGACCTTTTCCCATCTCTCCTCATCGAAGTATTTGGCCTTGTCGTTGGGACCGATTACTTTGATGTGGTACTCAGGCTCATCATTCTTTCCACCTTTTCCACTCGAAGAAGAGCTCGATCTTGAGCTGGATGAGTTTCTATCTATTCCATCTGGAAGTAAATCATCCAGTGTCATCATTCTCCCCCTATAATAACAGGGGGGACGCTGTTTTTACTCGCTGTCCGGGCCGAGGGTCTCGAAGAGATCTCGGAGCGGCTCGTAGTTTCCGCGCTTCTCAGCCTCCACAACCGCGTGGAGGAACTTGCCGACAGGAACGTTGATGTTCTGGCCGAGCATGTTACGAAGCTCCTGTGCGGCATCGTAGAACTCCTGCTCGTGACGGTGCTCCGTCCCGTCAGGAATCTCATCTGCCGCATTACGCGGGTTCCAGAACTTGATGTGTGTACTCTTACCGCCACTAGACGACTCTTCAGACTCGGGAGTGAGGTCTCCAATTCCCATTGTTATTCACTCGAACACTATGGAGTGCTCGACATCCCCCTGTATTTCCCCACTGGAACATCCCTCGTACCAGTTGAGCGTAACGCCGATCAGGGTTCGGCTCATGACCAACACTGGGCTCGAACCAGTTTTCGTCCTATTGGCCTGTTGTAGTTGGCTCCGCGCCACATAACCTAGTTAGTCCGGCGTTAGTATAAACCTTTCGCTTTCCATCCGCTTATGCGAAAGTGGAGAACTTGAACAATTCCGATGCCGTTATGCAAAAGGTTATACGCCGAAACAAAACCAAAAAACGTGAATCTATACTCATTCTATTTTACTGCACTCAACGTCATGACCAGTTAAACCGTTGTGTATTTCCTCTCCCATCATTGAAACATCGTAGTCATCTAGCACAAATTCAAATGTGCAGTCGTGACACACAAGATGGAACGTCACTCTAACCACTTCATATCCGGATCGTAAACGTTTTCACCTTCCTCTGATTTATTATACACATATCTCTCCACACGCTTAGATGGATTGAGACCCCATTTATACATAACGTCGAACATGTCCACATAGTCAACAGCCGGTTCATTTGATCTCGCGGAATGTAACATGTCAATTTCTGTTGCTGCTTGCCAGCATAACCAGTCTATAAATTGGGAGGGTGTGCATTTGGCATCTTTTATCACATGCGATTCGACACCTTCCATTTCACTCCATTGAGTTGCTAACTCGTATGCAAATTGTCTTCTTAGTTCTGATTCGTTTTCAATGCCTTTCTCTGGTAACTCATCGAGTTTTATTTCTATTGTGAGTATGTCGTGTGTCATTTTACTTTCCGAACGCCCACACGAGGACTCGAACCCCGAATCATCTGGTTAGAAGCCAGACGCCTTATCCATTTGGCCATGTGGGCACTGTTTTAGTTTGTGCGGATGTTATTTTATGCCGTATTGTTGCATTTCAAACTCCGAAAAGGTTCTTTTGAAACAGTCACTGCACCATCCATGGTATCCGAGGGGGAATACTGACATTTTCTTATTTGTCCCTCCTCTACAGTGGCTTTTCCTTTCAAAGTTACATACACTCTTTCCATTATCATCTATTAAGTGCATTACACTGTGAGATGCACTATTAGATAACCTCACACGATCTGCATTGACTATATCTCTTATTTTTTGTGTGTCTTCTATCATCTATACCCAAGTGGACTCGGTGGGATTTGAACCCACAGCCTCTTGCTTGCAAAGCAAGCGATCTGCCATTGATCTACGAGCCCAACGAGATGGTGGTTGTGGTTGGGATCATCGACACCGCATGCCAGCCCGAGAGTTAATCAAACTCCCACTTAGTCATGTCAATTCAGATATTTATGTCCCCTGTTCCCGGGACAATGCGCCAGCCGAGATTTGAACTCGGGAAGCGAGCTTGGAAGGCTCGAATGATACCACTTCATCACTGGTGCTTAATGGTGGGTTAGG
>Ga0102962_1000134_pt1 | contig 42375 bp, 43 predicted proteins | sample SalPonF2_C_D2_MG_FD_84519 | JGI IMG/M metagenome (GOLD analysis project Ga0102962, IMG submission 84519) | Salt pond soil microbial communities from South San Francisco under conditions of wetland restoration - Salt Pond MetaG SF2_C_D2_MG ...
AGAGCCACGGCACTGGCATACCAAATAAAATTACCGACGCCACCAGTGAGATATTGAAAAATGAGCCCCAGCATCAGAATATATGGAGCTGGACTTACCAGAATAAAAATGGGGATTGCCGAGAATCGACCCGCCTTATCTCCATAAAAGTTACCAACAGCTTCTGGCAGGGATAAGGCTTTATTCATCCGTATCTTTCCTGCTAAAAGCCAGGCAAAAAGGGCAGAAAAAACATAAAAAGGAAATCCGAAAAGCAGCCATTGCGAGATACCGAACTGATAGCTGTATTCCCCGACCCCAAGGATCCCACCGTACCAGGTTGAAACCAGTGTAGCAACAAAAGCAGCGAGGCTCATTTTTCGACCGGATAACAGAAATGATTCTTCATCCTCCATGTCGTCCCAGTCTTTGCGCCAAGTCAAGAAGATTAGTAAGGCAAAGTAGAAGAAAATGATGCCCCAGTCGAAGGATGTAAATTTAAGTTCTGTCAATGGTGTATTCTTATTTTAAGATGGGTTAAAGATATTTCGAAAAGAGAAAGGGGACAACCATAACTTATTGGGATTTTTGAGCCAGAAAAAATAGCAAATCACCATGTTTATAGTTGATTTCAATAGGGTTTTCTATCACCTCATTGGAGGACCCGTCACGTATTCCATTTTCAAGGGTCTCGTTTTTCAGTGAATACTTGAGTCCTTTTGTCGTTACGCCACTTACTTTACCCGATAGTGGAAACAGAGAGACCTGGGTACCGATGGCTATTTCCTCCTGAAATGATTTGCCAATAAGCCTGGTATCCCCAAAATCATCTTTGAGCAACAACTCCTCGAAATAATTATTGAACTGTTTAAGGACAGACAGATTTTTTAACGTATGATCCAGACGCTGACCAGTGCCTCCCAAAATATGCACATGTGTAGCTCGAATATCGACTGCATGATGCAGTGCTTTTTCCAGATCATTGGACTCTTGATCGGGATCGAATACAATCTCGTACGTATCTTCCTCAAATTTCTCAAAACTATCTAAATCACCGATAACGATATTCGGTTGTACCCCAAAATCACGCGCTATATTTCCGCCTCCATCAGCCGCAATGAAATACTCGGCATTCGCGCGACTTTGATAGAACAATTGTTCCGAAGGCGGATTCCCATTACATAAAATGAGTACTTTTTTCATAAAAACACGTGTTATATACGTTTCAAAGCTGTTTTACACTGAATGATACGGTAAAAAGCAATAAGATTTTAGCCCGAAAAAAATATTGCTTTCTTCGAAGCTATATACCATTTTAATAAGCTTATTTTTCGCGGTTAAATCCGTCATTATGTTTCAAAAACTCATCAAAAAATTGAAGACATATCACACGGTAGGCGTCTTTTCTCATATACGTCCCGATGGTGATTGTATTGGTGCACAGGTGGCTACTTGCCTGTGGCTGGAGAAGAATGGGATTAAAGCCTATGCCTTCAATGACGATGAAGTACCGCTCAACCTTCATTGGTTATCTGATTTTTTTTCGATTCAAAAGCCGGAGGAAAAATGCTTGAAGAAATGCGAGGCATTTATCCTTTTGGACGGAAATTCACCTAAACGTTTCGGAAGTTATTCTGATTATATTCAGGATGATCCCAAACCTACCTTTATGGTTGATCACCATCCGGATCCACATGATGGATTTGATCTCAGCATCTCGGTTGAAAAGGCATCATCAACATGTGAGCTTATTTTTCATTTATTTCTACAAAATGATATCTCACAAATGGATGAACAGGCGGCCAAAGCATTATATACTGGTATTCTAACTGATACGGGATCGCTGCAATATGACAGTGTTACGCCAGATACCATGAATATTGCAGCTGAATTATTACGGTTGGGAGAATTTCGTCCCAATGAAGTAGCTGAACGAGTGTTCTCAAATAAAAGTCTGAATCAGCTTCATTTATTAAGTCGTGCGATGAGCACGATCGAATTATTTGAGGACAATCAGATTGCCACGATGTACGTTACTAAACAAATGCTGGAAGAAACCAACACAACCAATGAAGACTGCGAAGGGTTTGTCGCTTATCCGCTCAGCGTCACTGGAATTAAAGCAGCAATCTTGTTCAAAGCACTAGGTGACGGTGTAAAAATGAGCCTGCGTTCAAAAAGCAATGATGTCGACGTTAACAAGTGGGCTCGCGAAGTTGGCGGAGGCGGTCATAAAAAGGCATCCGGGGCATGGCATCCCGGTCCCCTTGAACAAGCGATCCAAGATTTGGTTGATATTGGTGCTAAACAGCTGTTAAGCGTAGATAAGCAGTAATTAAATTTTACAGGCTGATGTTCAAGAGCTTCCTATATACCCATCTAATTATTCTATCTTTAGCCCTGCTCTGTACAGACTGTGCTGATCAGAGTAAACCTGCCCACGCATCCGCAACCAAAAAATTTACAAAGGCTACAGGGGCAAATATTTCGCAAGTGATAACCGACTCTTCTGAAAATTCCAATCTTCAGTCGAATTTACACAAAGTAAAACCAGAGACCAACAGTCAAGTTCAAAGGGTTGACTCGAATTCGAGCATTAACAATAGCCGGCGTACAGCTATTACAAGAGCCGTTAAGGAGATAAGCCCTGCAGTAGTAAGTATTACTGTTACTGAAATGGTAAATGGTGGCAGCCGCTTAGCATTTAATGAATATTATAATCGATTCTTCCCTGTTCCCATTCAGAAAGAGGTTAATAGTATGGGATCGGGATTTATTATTAAAAAAGATGGTTTGGTGGTAACCAATCAGCATGTGGCTAATAAGGATGCTAAGAAAGTGGTAGTCTCATTAGCGGATGGTTCGCAATACCAAGCCAAAGTGCTAGGAGCCGATGAACTTGCCGATTTGGCGCTTCTTAAGATTCAGGCTGATCGTGAATTCCCTACCGTAGAATTTGGCAACTCTGATAGTGTACTGGTTGGAGAATGGTCACTCGCCGTCGGCAATCCATTTGGTTTATTTGCTGCTGCCCAGCCTTCGGTGACCGTTGGCGTAGTGAGTGCCAAAAATCGTGATTTTCGTCCGAATCCAAATGAACCCCGAGTATACACGGATATGATTCAAACAGATGCCGCGATTAACCGGGGGAATTCAGGAGGACCATTGGTCGACAGCCAGGGGAAAGTAATTGGAGTTAATACTTTTATCTATACCGGAGGCACCAGTAGCGGTAATGTGGGATTGGGATTTGCGATCCCCAGTAACCGCGTACAAAAGATAATCCAACAGCTGGCTGATTCCGGTGAGGTTCATCTCTCCTATGATCCGGGATTTACAACCCAACAAATGACTTATCAATTGGCAGCAAAATATAATTTGCCGTTGGTTGGTTTACTTGTGACAAGTGTAAATAAAGATGGCCCGGCTTTTCAGGCTGGAATCATCCCGGGAGATATTATTCTGAAAATCGGGGATGAACCTGTCCAGAGCAAGATGCATGCCCAGGCGCTTTTCCGAGAATTTGACGAGGGAGACTCTATGCGTGTTGAGCTGTGGCGTAATGGCAAACGCTATGAAACTAAGATGCTTCTGCGAAAAAAGATCAAGCAATAAAATGAAGAATTGGAAATAATTAAGGGTACCCTACCTTAATTTGAATGAATGCCAGTCTGGGTTTTCAATATTCTTTCAGGCACAAACCGAAACCACGTTAGCTTAGAATATAGTTTGACTCTTGCTGCTCCATACTACTCAGCCGGTGAAAGTTGGGACCGATTCTTGTTTTGACTGTCTCCATAAATACCAGAAAGCCATACCGGTAGTTAGTACCCCTACAAATGCTCCCACATAAAATGAAGCCGGAATGCTCCAGATATCTGTGATAACCCCAAATCCAACCGGCCCCAAAACCTGTCCGGCAGAAAAACCAGCGGTATAGACCCCAGTTACGGCCCCCATTCCATGATAGCGTCCCTGTTCAGTACGAATAGCAACCGTGGTAGCGCGAGACAGAGCACTAAAAATCCCCATAATTATTACAAGTACGACAAACCAACTCATCTGTGTAATCAACGGAACAAGGAATGTAGTGATACAAGCGACGCCTCCGCCAAGAGCTACCAGTTCAGCCCGATTCTTGGGTAAATAATCAGCTAACCGGCCGAAAGGATACTGAAGTAGCGTACCGGTTACCATATAACTTGAAATTACCAATCCCACTTGGCTCTTTGATAATGAAGCCATTGTAACGGCATAAATGGGAAAAAAAGAGTTAAAGCCCCATCTGTAAAATCCGCGGCCGACAATATAATAGAGGACTCCCTTCATCTTGCGATCTCGCCATACCTCTTTGAATGATTGCAGAAATGAGGGTTCCCGGTGGTTATTTTGTACCGGAGATGGTCGCTCAGGGACAACAAAATAAACAAGTAATAGTCCTAAAATTGCCGCTGCAGTCATCACATAGAAGGGAGCGTCCATCGAGTATTGGTCAGCAAGATAACCGCCAATAACCGGACCTACGGCGATCCCTCCGAACTGTCCGAGATAGAATAAATTCATCACGCTGCCTTCTTGTCCGATTGGCGTGATATCTCCGATGTACGATTGAGCAATGGGGGTTACCAGGGCAGAAGCGACTCCCTGAAAAAACCATAGAACACCAAGTACCAGAATGCTATCCAGCCAGCTGTATCCAAGTGAAAGAATCGCGTACATTGCCAGTCCGATGAGCATAAAATTTTTTCGTCCATACTGGTCCGAAGTGCGACCGAATAGTGGACTAAAAATACCACGTGCCAGCGCATAGCCGGCAAAAATGATACCAACAATCGCTCCGGATGCCCCTAATCGTTTGGCAAAAGGAGATAAAATAGGAAGCAGGATACCCATCCCCAGCATCGCAGCCATAGTCGCAACAAAAAGACAGATAAAAGTAATTCGAGGGATGCGCTCAGGGGGATCAGAAGAGTTCGATATTTCGGCGTTCATCAAGGATTTTCTGCTATGCCGTTATAAATCAATTTTATATAGACGAAACAGAAGTTTTTCAGGAAAGATTCGGATAAAAGAGTCAGAAATTCTTTAATGGGAACCTTAAAAAATTCTCATGAAATAGCCTTAACTAAAAATATGTCCATCAACCCAATGATAGTGGAACAGATTTTACCGATCTGCCTCGCTTGCACTTGCCAGCCATCATTCCTGAAAGATGGTAGAAAGGACAAACCATATATTCTCCTTTCGTTCCGTCAGACGTCGCTTGAAATATGGAAACCACATAGTGCCAAAAGGAACGTAAATACGCGTGCTATAACCTTTGGTGGTTAAATCTTCCATCGTATCCTGACGAAGGCCGTACAACATTTGCAACTCAAAACGGGATTTACCGATCTTGGTTTGCTGTGTATAATCTTTGATCCAATTAATTAATTTATCATCATGGGTAGCAATACGAGGATAGGGTGTTTTATCCAATAAAACTTTTGCATATTCTTTGTAAGCTTCCCGAATAGCATCCATATTTTGCAAAGCAATACGCTCGGGCTCTTTATAGGCCCCCTTGCATAGTCGAATGTCTGCTCCCATTTCTGCCAATTCGTTGATATCATCTTTACTCCGGTGGAGATATGCCTGAATAACCAACCCCACATGTTTGCCAAATTCCCTAAATGCTTCTTTAAATAGATCAATAGTCATTTGTGTATAGTTGGATCCCTCCATATCAATACGAACGAACTGATTATTTTCCTGCGCCACATCCAATAATTTAAAAAGGTTGTCGCGACAATATGATTGATCAATAGCAAGACCCAACATCGTTAACTTAATAGATATCGTACTTTCCAATTTGGCTTCTTCGATCTTTTTTAGCAGATCTATATAATTGCCAACCATTTCATCGGCCATCGGCCGATCTTCAACGTTCTCTCCCAACATATCGAGCGTTATTTTAATATTCTTCTTATTGAGTTTTTCGACCTTGGGAATAGCCTGTTCAAATGATTCTCCGGCGACAAAACGTTTAGCAAGAAAGAAGGGTAACTTCATGGCAAATAATCTTTTATCTTTTTTTGTATGTCAAAAATAATGAATTGATGGCATCTCTCCTACCAACAGCAAATTTTCACTATCTGAAACACTTTTTGTAAATGTCCGTACCGTTTCTTGTTAGATACAAAAAAATAAATCGGAGATATTATGACTGCACGAAAATCATTTTTAACTAAAATTTTTTTAGGAATCCTTCTTTCTTTCCTGCTTACATTGTTATTGATCATTCCAGGAAAAGCCTACCCTGCGCAGAGTGAGCCATACCGGACAGAGTCATTTACAATTAATACCCCCGGGCAATTAGACGTACGAACTTCCGGTGGACATATAGAAGTCAAGGGATCATCCACCAATAAAGTACGTGTCGAAATGTACGTTCGGAAAAATGGGCACAATATTCTACCGGAAGATTCTGATTTGAAGGATTGGGATATCGATATTTCACAATCCGGACATCAAGTAAAGGCTATTGCCAAACATCATAGTAACTGGCATCTGTTCGGCGGCAGTCATACATCGATCTCTTTTGTCGTCTATACGCCGAGGGAGATGAGTAGCGATCTGAAAACAAGCGGGGGACATATTGAAGCGCAAGGTCTTTCGGGTAATCAAAAAATAGCGACCAGCGGGGGACATCTTAAGTTAGCTGAATTAAAAGGAACTATTGATGCTCGCACCTCCGGGGGCCATATCTCAATTAATGATGTACAAGGCAACCTAAAAGCTCATACTAGCGGCGGTCATATTGATGTTCAAAATTCTGAAGGCGACTTAACGGTAAGGACCAGTGGTGGACATATTCGTTTAGCTGATGTAAGCGGTACCGTTAATGCATCCACAAGTGGTGGTGGAATCACTGCGGATCTCAGGAGTATTAATAAATCTGTTAAACTGCGAACAAGTGGGGGAAATATAAATATTTCTGTGCCGGCAGATATTGGTCTGAACTTACGCTTGAAAGGAAGTTATGTAAGTACAAAGCTTCAAAACTTTTCTGGCGAGGTTGACCGGGATGAAGTGGATGGCAAACTCAATGGCGGAGGTCCCCAGATAACTGCCCGTACTTCTGGTGGAACGGTTGAATTATCATTTAAATAAAGGTCCAGAAATACAAAAGGGCAAATCCTGAGATTTGCCCTTTTACCAAATTTATAAATAAGAGGATTACCGGAATGTAACAAAAACTGGTTTCTCGGTAGTAGCCGCCATCTCAGATGCCTGTTGAATAGTATCTCTAATCTTTTTGCTACTCGATTTTTTCGAGACGGTTAGGTTCTTTTCCGAAGACGTATTTAAAGAAGACATCCCGGAACTTGCAGCGCATGTCACTTTAATATTCATAGGTGTATAAAGATTAAAAGTGATTGTAGAAACTAAGCCATTCAAGAAACTTATCTGTGTTTCAACCTTAGCAACCCCGTTTGGACACTGACTAGCAGTGGTAACTTCTTTAGGCGGCACGAGTCCAAAAAAAAAACTGGACGCCCATTCTTTTTCAATTACCTGACCGGAAGGTTTTTTATTTGTTAGTATTTGGGCATGGTAACAAGAACTTAAAATTAAAACCAACCCTAAAACTGAAATATACTTGAAAGATTTTATGAATTTACCCATACTGATGAAATTTAATTTTTAATGTTTACTTTAATATACCCCTGAAATTATTTGGTATAATTTGAAATAATTTATTTTTAATAAGAAAAGCAAATTTATCAATCGTCAGACTCACCAAAATTCCCAAATTTTTTTAAAACAGACTATTGTTATTTGTTAAAAAACCCGGAATTTTATTTCGCAATTTCTGATGATATTTCCGTAATTTTAAGGTCAATTGGCACTCTTTAAAATATTGGTTACCAGTCATTCTCATAATAAATTAATTATGAAACAAATAGACGACCAACTAGTTGAAAAAGTGCTTAAATACAATGATCTCGAATGTTTCCGATATGGGCTTTGTTGCTCAATTGGATACCAATTAATTACAAACAAAATTATTCTATATCATGAAATTTCTTAACATTATAGCAGCACTTTCGCTAGTGCTATTCGTCGGTTGCGGCGGAGGTTCATCAAACAAAGAGAAGCAAACAGACAGCAGTCAAAGTTCTGCAAATCAACAACAGCAAATGACTGCAAATGACAATGTTCGCACCATTCATATTATTGGTGTTGATCAAATGAAATTTACTGTTGAACAAAAGGAAGATGGCATCACGGTGGGAGATCCGGTTGGAAATGAAAATCTTCCGGAACTGCAATCTATTACTGTCAAACCCGGTGAAAAAATTCGTATTCGTCTTTCCACTCACAGCAAGTTGCCAGCTTCTGCGATGTCTCACAACTGGATATTGTTGAAGAATTCTGCAGATCCAACAGCGTTTGACAATGCCGCATCAAAAGCAAAAGATAATGATTATGTCCCTTCTGATATGACCAATGAAATTATCGCTCACGTACCTTTGACTTCGGGAGGAGAGACTAATGAAGTTACCTTTACGGCTCCAGAACAGACTGGCGACTATACTTTTTTATGCAGCTTCCCGGGACACTTTGCTTCCGGTATGAAAGGTACGCTTAAAGTTGAAGGAAGCGAATCTACTTCTATGTAAAAGGATTTATTTTCTTTTAACTGAAAAAGGGCAGCAATTAAGCTGCCCTTTTGTTTTATATAGCTTATGGCAATTTCTGTGTTCGCTTGTCAATAGATTATTAACAAATAAAGTTAAAATAACGTCAACTTCTATTTGTGGATACAATCCTCTCATAACAAGATGACCGCATAGCCAACACTCGGTCCGTTGCTCCAATGCAACTCGAACTCAGTTTAGGTATTTAAACCTTTACAGCTCAGGCATTTTCCAAATGGAAACGCTCCAAGCTTTGCTCTTCCAGCTTTTCACGATGATCCGGATGCGCAATATCGATCAATGCTTTGGCCCGTTGCCGCATCGATTTGCCATAAAGATTGGCAATACCATATTCAGTAACCACATAATGAACGTGCGCTCTTGTGGTAACTACACCCGCACCTCTTTTTAGAAATGGGACGATACGTGAAACGCCATGACTGGTTACCGAGGGTAATGCAATAATAGGTTTACCTCCTTCGGAAAGAGATGCGCCGCGGATAAAATCCATCTGTCCCCCTACACCCGAATACTGGTAAGTACCAATACTATCGGCACAAACTTGTCCTGTTACATCAACCTCAATGGCGCTATTTATAGCTGTAACTTTAGGATTTTTTCGAATGACAGCCGTATCATTCACATAGGCTACATCCAGCATAGCAATCTGAGGATTATCGTCTACAAAATCATAGAGTTCCTGTGTTCCCATCAGGAAGCTACCCACAATTTTCTCGGGATGCCTTCGCTTTTTCTTTCCATTGATGACACCTTTCCTAACCAGCTCCATCACACCGTCTGAAAACATCTCAGTATGAATTCCCAGATCCTTATGATCGGTTAATGCCTGGAGTACAGCATCCGGAATGGCCCCGATGCCCATCTGTAAGGTAGCACCATCTTCGACAAGTTCTGAGCAATACTGACCAATCTTTTGTTCAACTTTATCAGGTTCCCCCAATTTGAATTCGGGTAATGGGGTATCATGTTCTACCATAGCATCAAAACGAGAAACTTCAACTATGCCATCACCGTGTGTTCGGGGCATTTGGGGATTCACTTGTGCGATCACCTTTTTTGCTTTTTGGACGGCGGCCCGGGTACAATCCACCGAAACACCCAACGAACAAAAACCATGTTTATCCGGTGGTGAAACCTGGACAAGTGCCACATCCAGCGGCAAAATGTTATTCCGAAAGAGACTTGGAGTCTCGCTTAAAAATATTGGTAAATAATCTCCCCGTCCCTCATTGATAGCTTTACGTACATTACTGCCAACAAAAAGGGCATTCACATGGAAGCTATCTTTATACTGGGGATCAGTATAAACGGCGGGTCCTTCGGTATGGAGTTGGATCAATTCTACATTTTTTAATTCATCAGCGCGGTTAGTCATTGCTTCCAACAAATGATGGGGCGCAGCAGCTACGCTGTGAATATAGACTCGATCTCCCGAATTAATCAATTTTACAGCTTCTTCAGCCGATGTATAATTTTCTCTATTCATTTTATTTACTTGATGTTCGACTTTTATTTTCGATAGCTTGCAATTCTATTCCAATGCAAACTTACAAATAGGATAACTGAGGCAACCTCCAGGGATCGTCCCACTAATGTTCCCTCTTTATGTACTATATTCAAAAAGGACATAACATTCAGGATAATTCCTGAATTTAGTAAGCCAACTATTAATTTGGCGGCCAATGGATTACCTCTTGGCTTTCCTTCCAGGAAGCGTGGCAAAATCCAATAGGCTGTGCCTAACGTAAATTGGATAATAAAACCAAATATCAAAATTTCAATATGTACCGGTAAAAGTACCCATAATTGGGGAAAAATGGGATAGGCTTTTTCGAGCAGCAGCGACGCACCTATGAGTACTCCAACCAATAAATAAATAAGAGAACTACGGATCATCCAACGACTGGGAGCAGGCATAATTAACTTCGTTTTTGTTTCCTGCGATTCTTGCGACGCTGCTTTTTTGACTGAATTCGTGGCCACATTTCTATGACATAAGTGACGGCTGCAACCACTTGAAACGAGGCAGAAATGAAAATGAGTATATTCCAGATTGTAGCATGCGAATAACTCAGCACAGGCTCTGCCACAATTCGAAGTACAAGTCCTACATTTAAAAAAGTGTAGGTCAACCAGCCTAACTTCTGCGCTTTAAATCCCTCTTCACGCACACGCCCCGGAAACATCCATAAGGATACCCCAAAAATAATTTGAGTGATCCAGCCAACCATCAGCATATGCCAAAATAGCGGCAGAAGCACAGGAAAGTTCAGGAACGGTATTTCCAGGGCTACACCAACAAGTAGAGCAGCCAAAAAATAAAGCATCCCGGTTTTAACAAATATTCGTGCTATTCGTGGCATCAGACATTAAAATCTTTTGCTTCGTTGCGTTCACATTTTTTGCAATCCAATTTGTCTCCCAGGTGCGCATTCCGACCTTTTTCGGTAGTAACCCAAGGCCGTAATGTCCAGGGCGGATTATGGCGAACATGCTGGTTATGACCACATTCCAGCTCCGCTACCCAATCATTATCTTCGTCTTTATGATATCCTGTGATTGCCTGTCTCATATACTTTGTTCATCCAAATAATCCATGACAATATTCTTTATGTCAAGCGATTGTATTGCCCCGATGGCGGCCTCCATAGCGCCCTCGGTGCATAAGCCACTCATGGATGCATCCTCAAAACCATTCCGGGCTGCTTCTATACACATGGCTCTGAGTTTTTTAGAAAACTCTTCTAACATTGTCTCGGATTCGGCAGAATTCATTGTAATTTCTAGTCTTTTGGATTAGGTTTATCAGTATTAAGTCGGATTGAAAAACTTATAGCGATTTTGCCAGCCATCTCTTTGGCATAGTCAGCTTTTTCACCATTAAACAATTCATTTACTGTTTCTTCGAAAAGGTTATACCAGCGACTGAAATCTCCCTGTTGAATAGGAAGTGGCATGTGCTGACGGAAGGGACGGCCCTTATATCTTCCGGTTTGGAACAAAAGATTTGACCAAAAGTCTATCATTTTGGGCAGATGCTTATCCCAATCAACATCAGCATAATCGTTAAAAATATATCCCAGTCGCTCATCCTGCTGTACTTTATCATAAAAAAGGTGTACAAGCTTCTGGATATCCTTATCATTCGAAATATCACGCATGTATTTGTTCTCCTTTTGTCATCAATAGGTTCATCCACAGCACAAAAGCTGCAATAACAGGTAAGATGGCTACAGCTGCTACAGTTTTAAAAATCCACTGACCACCCCACATCTGGGGCCAGAATCGTGTCATTAGTATCAAACTGAGCAACACTATTGTAACAGCCCCTGCAAATAGATTAAAAAATAGCCTGGAAGCATTGGCTTGCTCATATAAAAATCCTGAGATCGTGAGTGTAAAAGCGCCTAGTAATAATACATGTAGGTAGAAAATACGTAATCCATGATCTGACAACCAAAATGTGGCGGGGATAATAGATGCTGTCAATTGCATCAAGGCTTTCAACCCAAGCAGACCGACCGGCCATATCCAAATGGTGTTTTTCAGCTCTCCTGATTTGAATATTCTATATAGAATCACCAGTAATCCACCTGCCACCAGCAAACCACCTACCCGGGCCGTATTAAGTAAGATGGGCGTAAGCAGCGATTTTGAAATGCCGTAAGGGAAAGTCAAGGGTGCTCCTAAGACGATACTGCCCAGTAGCAGGTTGGGCGACAATGGCCATTTCTTGTCCCGCACTTTTAGCTTATTGAGAACGATCGCAACTACAATCATCACTACCCAACCTTCGGTAAATGTAGCCAGAAAAAAGTGGGTCATTGCTTTTGTAAACAACTGATTAGTCGGATCAACTGCCTGTAAAAGAGCCACTCCCCAAGCTCCCAAAGAACAGGTAAATAGCATCATTAATGCTCCGTCGAACCAACGCTGATTATCATAACCCGACAGAACTCTTCTAATCTTCAGATAACCAATCATAAAACAGTACCAACTTACCATGACTAACCCGGCTAACATAACCGATAATGGTAATGTTGTTGATCCCAAAGGAATAGGACGATAGCCATAAAGCAGAAAGGAAGGATAGGCTATTAAACCTAACATTAATCCTGCGACAATGGAATTTTTCATCAGTACCGTGCCCCTTTCATTGCCAGTGGTTTTTGAGCGTAAATGTTGATACAGAATATAAAGTGGCAGCGGGACCGCCCATCCAAAGAACATCAGGTGCGAGTGGGCATGGCGTATATTTTCCATATTTAGGTTAACGGGCAGATCTCCAATCATCCCCAATCGATAACAGAAACCGGTTGTACCTGCTAACACAAAACTAAAAAGGGATAAATTCCACAGTAGAGATACGCCGGCTTCATTATTAATTTGTCCTGTAGAATCATCCATAATTTTACAATTCAGTAATTATCATGATCACTTGTAATAACGTATTATTTGAGCCGCTAATAAAACATTGACAACCGAGGTTGTGACCAAACATTTCCTTAAACCTGGTATTGACGACCGGCCAAAGAATAAGATCCTGTATCAGATCGTATCCATCCAGTCGGACGCATGATCCGGTTAAGATCCAACTGTTGGCTTCGAATGTTTTATCTTTAATTCTAATTAATTGCTAAAAATTATTTAGGTACCCCTCCACAAAAATTACAAGTCTAATGATTAGCTTACCGGGCTATCTTTTCATTCCAACTTTTTTTCAAATAGGAGCGCTTATTCTCCCGATTTGCCCATTTATCAGCTTCGGGTAATGGATCTTTCACTTCATTGATAACATGCGCAGCCCATTCATCGGCGAGTTGCTCATTTAACTCTATGTAGTCTACCCATTCCATAGGGACTTCATCGTCAGGATAAATAGCTTCTACAGGACATTCTGCCACGCAGGCATCACAATCTATGCATTCCAGAGGATCAATAACCAAAAAATTTGGCCCCTCTCGAAATGCATCCACAGGACATACAGCTGCACAGTTTGTATGTTTGCATTGGATACAAGGTTCGGTTACTACATAAGCCATAGCAAAAAAATTTACCAAAAATTAAATATTTCAACCCAAAGTTATGAGTCCCTAAAATTAATTTCAACTATAAAAACGGTTTTAACCATTTTAATTGATTTATACTATAGCACTTCTTATCTTAAAACAGACTGAAAAGTCAACAAAAGATATACAGCTATCATGCAAACAAAGCATACACTCACAAGTCTAACCCCGGATGCTACCATCTCACAAATCATTTCCGCTGATAAACAGGCCGGTGAATTATTAGCCTCAATCGGGTTAACATTAAAAGATCATGAGGGAGAAACATTGCGATCTGTCTGTCAACAACGACAATGGAGCGAAGTTGAAGTTTTGGAGTGGGTGAAGAAACAACGCGAATCAGAGAATATTGAATCATCCCCGGATGAAGAATTACCTGATTTTGAAAAAAATCTAAAACGATGGTCGGAATATTTGAAAAAAACATTTATTCAGCCCAATCGGATTTTGTTAAAAAAGCTGAATAACGATTTTCCACGGGTACTTAAAGTTCATGGGAATCAATATCCCCGACTCAAAACAATGCAGTGGTACTTCAATACGTTTGAAGAAACTTTGAAGCTATTTTATAGATTTGAAAATGAAAAATTTTATCCACTGGCAGAACAGCTGGAAAGCCGAAAAATGTATAAAATAAACTATGGCATAGTCAGTAAGTTAAAAAAATCCCTGACCATCATTAAAGAAGATCAGCAACGCCTAATAGAGCTTATGGATGTACTTCAAGAGAAAGCCCAGGATTTTGAACATCCGGCGATTTCCTGTTCTACCTTGCGAATACTGAATAAAAATTTTGAAAACCTATTCACAAAGGTCAGACTACAATTTAATCTGGAGTCTCAAAAAATAATACCACTGATAAAAGGACGAGTTTCTGAGAACGGTTGATTCGGCCAAGTATATCTCCGGCTATTTTAATTAACAGAGCGCTTTGTACAATTGCTCTTAACCGTCATAAAAAATTAGAGAATTATGCTTACGGGCTCAAAGAAGGAACTCATTGATCTTATTAAAAGAAATGGTACTATTTCGATTGATGAAGCTGTAGAAAAAACCGACCTTGCTAAAACAACACTACGTGAACATTTTTTACAACTTGAGCGCGATGGTTATGTAGAACGTGATTACATACGTTCAGGCCCGGGGAGACCATGTTTACAATTTCAGATTACTCAAAAAGGTAATAGCCTTTTCCCCTCCTCTGAATCTGCACTCATCAAAGAATTATTGAATTACCTAAAATCAAAGGGAGAAGAGGAAACAATCAAAGAATTTTTTGAGGGGTTTTGGGAGGAACGTCTTGACAAAGCTCAAAAACGTATGGATGAAATAACGAAATCCTCTATTAAATCGCGGGTTGAGATGTTGGTACAAATGCTTGAAGAGGAAGGATTTATGCCAGAATTTGATCTCGACGCACAAAAACGGGAATTAACGATAAAAGAATGTAATTGCCCCTTCAGTGAAGTTATAAAAGAAACACGTCTCCCTTGTAAATTGGAAGCATTATTTTTCAAAAGATTGTTCAATGAGAAGGCCGAACGTACGACATATATTGCTGAGGGAGACTATGCATGTTCCTATCAAATACCGATCAATGAGGATACATAATATAATGGAAATAACGAATCCCGTTCTTATTTTATAATGATACTGCTAGCTTTTTTCTCGGCAAAAAATAAGTTCTGTAACCTTTATTACAGATTATTTCGGATTTTAGTCGTAAATTATATTTAATTTGCAATTAATGAGGGAGTACCTTTTATGAAAAAGAATATGAGTATTACCGACAGAAGTATTCGGACAATTGTAGCTGTGGTTTTCTTCATTTTATATATCACAGGTATGGTAACAGGAGCTTTAGGAGTTATTTTACTTATTCTTGCGGCTGTGTTTGTGTTGACAAGTCTGGTAGGATTTTGTCCGCTATATGTACCTTTTGGTATTCGTACCTACAAAAATCCCAAATAGGCGCCGTAACTTATAACTACTTATGCCTCCTCTAGATAAGGTAGAATCTGGCATATATATAAATTTTATCATCATTCTATCTCAAATTTCGTATGGTAAGTCAAAATTTTGATTTCCATACGATTTGAACAGAAGGGTGGGGTATGGCAAAGTCCTTAAGGCAATAAGATTATTTATTTCTGGCTTCAAAATATAGGGGGGGGGGCTGAGTGAGGGTAAGAGTTATTCGTCAATAATGTATAGTATCTATCGATTGCCTGTCAGTGTCCAGAGGCGTAAGAACGTTTTAACCATTCATTTTTAATAAATTCTTAACCGAATTGTAAGAGTAAAACTTATCAAAATATCCTCATATTACTTCCCATAAAAAAGGGCAAGCTACACGTAATTCATGTCCCGGGTCATTGTGCTGGTCAGATAGCCCTGATTTGGGTACAACCTGGTAAAAGATAATGTGCTTTTTACTGCGGATACTGCATCACATATTTGGAATTTACGACTTAGTATAGTCTATGAAGACTTAGAAAAAGGTCGAAAAAGCCTTCAAAGGCTTGCTGGACTCAATTTTAATACGGCTGTCTTTGGACATGGTAATCCAATTAAAGAAAATGCAGCGGATCAATTTCAAAATAGCTTTTTGTAAGTTGATATATTATTTATGATAACAAAATTAGCAAGCTGATTGGACGTCTATTATTTTACCAATTTTTTTTCGATTCCCTCCCAAACAGTTGAAATTGGGAAGTTCGAATTTTTTTTATCGCTAAACCTAACAAAAAACATCCTTTTAAAAATTTTGCTTAGTTACATATGGCATAATAGCCTGTCGGACAAAAGCCTTTAAAAACACATTTGGAAATAAGATGAATAAAGAGAAGATTTAGGCTAGTTTAAATTCAATAAATCCCCACATAACAATTCAGGTAATTCTAAATGTCTAAATTTAGGAATCTTACTACGCAAGAATTGGCGGAACAATTAAATGATCCAACGATAAACCTGCTAGACATCCGGCCGATCGAGGCTTATAATGGATGGCCACTAAAGGGGGAAAGTCGTAGCGGCCACATTCCCGGTGCTAAAAGTATTCCCTTCAAATGGACCCGCTATATGGATTGGGTTGAAGTGCTAGAAGAAAAACAGGTTGGAAAAGATCAACCGGTGCTTATTTACGGATATCTTGATGAAGATATATCACAGATGGCAGAAAAACTGCATAAGCTCGGGTATAATGAAATTAAAGTTTACAATCGATTTCTCGCAGAATTGACCTCTGATCCCTCTCTACCTTTGAATCGTCTCCCCAGGTATCAACAGTTGGTCTACCCGGAATGGGTGCATGAATTGATAAATGGAAATTCTCCGGAAAGCTACACTAATAATGACTTTGTCATTTGTCATGCTCATTATGATAATCCGAAAGACTATGCGAAAGGACATATACCCGGAGCACTTTCACTGGATACAAATGCCCTTGAGTCTACGGAAACCTGGAACCGCCGTTCTCCTGCCGAACTAAAAAAAACACTTGAGGGACTCGGCATCCGGCACGATACAACGGTCATACTTTATGGTCGATTTTCATCTCCCAACTACGACGAAGAGAGATTCCCGGGCAAAAGTGCAGGTCATCTAGGCTCCCTCCGGTGTGCGGCTATAATGCTTTATGCCGGTGTAGAAGATGTTCGAATCCTGAATGGAGGTATCACAACATGGGAAATTGATGGATATGGGCTTTCCATGGAGAAAAGTAATCCAAAGCCTGTTGAGGATTTTGGAGTCGCAATACCCGTTCATCCTGAGTATATGATTGATACTCCTGAAGCTAAAGAATTTTTAGCCTCAAATGAATGTGAGCTTGTAAGTGTACGAAGCTGGGAAGAGTTTATTGGTAATCGAAGCGGCTATCACTATATCGATAAAAAAGGGCGCATTCCAGGCGCTGTTTTCGGGAACTGTGGTAGTGATGCTTATCATATGGAAAATTATCGAAATTTTGATCATACGATGCGTGAATATCATGAGATTCAGGAAAAATGGGAGGAGGGCAACATTACTCCTGATAAAAAAATTGCCTTTTATTGTGGTACAGGCTGGAGAGGGAGTGAGGCGTTTCTGAACGCGTACCTTATGGGATGGCCTTATGTGGCTGTCTACGACGGGGGATGGTTTGAATGGAGTAATGATCCCTCAAATTCTATTGAAACTGGTATTCCGAAATAGCTTCTAGAACTGTTTTTGCCCTTTAGATGCCTATAAATAAATTAGAACATTAGTTGCCTGCACGAATAGCATTTCCCACACCTAGGTAAACCATCGTGCAGACCAATGTCTCTGAAATTAACCCTCAGGTACCTTTTAGGGATTAAATTTATTGAGATCTGTCCAGTGGAATCTTATTTCTCTGTTACGAACTGCATTTCTTCCACGTCCTTAAAAATACGCTGAAGTCGAGATTGTTGTTCTTTAACTGTTTCGGTGATCGATTCCAGATTTTCATCCTTGTAAGGATCTGAATCAGCAATATCAAGACAATAAGTCATTCCTTTTTCAAGGTTCTTCTTAAATTTTCGGAGTTTGTTAAAGTCGCCTTTTGATCCATCACTTTGTTGAATCAGATCTACAAAATAATCTACATACATTACCATTTCTTTGGCAAACATGTGAGGACGATCATCTGGCACAAGCGACTCGCTTCTACCATATATATGATCCACCATTTCACGCAGGCTGTATTCACCATCGAACCATGCGATATTTGGTCCGGGACAGATAGCCTGTGGAGCTCGGCGCTCTTTAAGTATTCCAAGATCGATCAACGCCCCATTGCCAAGGTGAACACACAGACAAGCTTTGTCCAGTACCTTATCGCGCATTTTCTCTTTCTCAGATTCCTCAATATCCATATGATTGATCTGATCCAGTTTGAGCAGCTGATACTCGTTGGACGCCGTACAAATAGGCTGTTCGGTAAACTCGGTATTGGATTCCAAAAACCCCTTGGGACATTGGGAACCCGGCTTCCCCTTTTCAATACGGTTTTTGTGCCATTTCTCGGATCCCGTATTCCTTACATTATTAAACGGTACCCCCAATGGAGAAACACCACTCAAATAAAGATCTTCTTCTTTAGCATTTTCCAACAAATGTCGAGTTGACTTATCGACGGTTGTCGCTTCCGGTACCAGCAAAAAAGGGCTCCCCCATCCAGTAGCATCCATGCCAAAGTCTTCAAGCAGACGACGTGCTTCGCCACTGGTTCCGATGCCACCCTGAACCGTAAGCCGTGGTTCTACAATCTCCCAATCAGAAGAAAAACCACCGGCATGATCCTCATAGTATGTTTCAACTAAGGGCTGAATGGCTGAACTGAGCATATCCCGTTTTTCTCGGAATTCCTTTAGCAGGCTGGGTAACAAATAGCCATCCGAGGCAAAGGCATGTCCGCCACAGTTAAGTCCGGATTCGATCCGGTATTCAAAAACCTCCAACCCTTTTTTAGCCAGATATTTCCCCTGGATGAGAGCTGATCGAAAATCGCTAACTTTAAGGACAATCTTCTTCTTAATCTTTCCTTTTGCATCCCGGTAGAAATCTTTGAACTCAGTGAGATAATTGTACAAGCGGGGGTTAAATCCCGCAGAGAGTACCAAGCTGGACGACAGATCGCTTTTTGCATAACCTCGAAGGGCTGCATTTGCATCACTGAATTCAGGGCTCATAGGCGTACCGCCTTTTCCATAATTGAGGCCATCTACTTTAGCCATGATATTTACATCAATGGAGCCGGGTTGCATTAGTGCAGTGAGTTTATCGGCAAATAAATCTCTCATTTCAACCATCTCTATAGATGGCAGACGGTTGTACATCTTTTTCAACCGATTTTCTTCCGGCAACAACCCAAAATATTTGGCCTTGTCATTTTGTTCAAAAAACGGTTCGCTTTTGATCCGCTCAAACTTGTCCTGAACGATCTTCTGAACTAAGTTCAGGTATGCCGTAATCCTTCTGGCTCTACCATCCTCTGCATTACGTGCAATATTTGAATAGGGCAGATCAAACTTTTTACAGTAATACTTTCTTATACGCTCAACCAGCAAATCATCAACAATAGAAATAACCGAATTGATCCCGAACGGGCCAACCCGAATGGGCGAATCAACAGAATGTCCAGTGCCCATTACCGGTATAGAAAATTTATGGAGGGGAGTACACATTTTCTTATCAATTTAAATATTAGAATTTTTAAAAAAGTTGTCCCCTCCCTGAAGCGGAGAGGACAATGGGAATTTATTAAACCACCCATGGGGTTAGTTTAATCTTTTTTCAAGCTCCAGGGCTTTGGGAAACAGGATATTATTTTCCAGGTGTACGTGCTTATGTAAGTCTTTTTCGAAGCCTTCAAGACTTTGATAAAATACCCGGTACGTTGTACAGGCATCTTCCGGAGGAGTAAAGCTATTACTCAGCTTGTTTATGTGGGCCATAATCTCTCCAGCCTCATCATGTTCGGTTTCCATCATTGCAACAGGATTTTCTACGGTACCAAATGAGGGCTTTTCTTCCGGTTTTTGCTGGTTGTTTTCCAACTCAACCAAACTTTTTATGTAAGGAAACAAAAGCTGTTCTTCTTTATCCAGATGATTTAGCAAATCATCTGACAACTTCAGAAACTCTTGAAGAATTTCATTGAGCTCTTCGTGACGTGATCCGTGTACTTTTGCTACTTTTTTAGCATAAAAGCTTATCTCCGGCACTTTGTCGCGTACAAATTGATGATGATTATTAATAATATAATCAATCAAAAAATCAGGCGACCAGTTTTTGTAATTCTGATGATCGGATTCATTTATATCAAGTGCCGATAAATCCCGTTTTACAACTTCAACGTCAATATCTTTTTTTTCACAAGCTTCGCCTAGCGTTTTCTTTCCGCCACAGCAAAAGTCCAATCCATAACTCCTTAAAACTTGTGCAGCACGGTAATCATCGGCTACAATTTGTCCTATCGTTGGTTCTTGTATTGTCTTCATAATCGTTCATTTTAGTATTTAGGGTTTATTAAAAGTTTTAAGACTATTTTGTCTTATTTAATAGAAAAATTTTTTAAGTCGTTGTTTTCATATGATACAAAGGGTTAAATAAAAACAACCAGCCAATCCAAAATAACACAGCTCCGGCCTGATGTATCACCCCTAGAGCAATAGGTACATGATTCAACAGGGTAAAAACACCAACACCATATTGCAAAAGTACAATCAATAAAAGCGCAAGCCCTCGTTTTTTAATATGAGGTTCGGTATCTGTCATTTGGATTTTTATCCATAACAGAATGACCATAAGTGTTAAAAGGGTACCCACAATGCGATGTACCCATTGGACGGTACCGGGGTTCGCAAGAAAATTCAAAATGACCGGCTTCAGTACCCATGCGTTGACCGGGGCCCAATGGTTATTCATCAAAGGAAAAGTATTGTAAATTTTACCGGCATGAAGTCCAGCCACAAATGCTCCCCAGGTTATCTGTACAAAGAATACAGCAGCAATAACCCAAAGCCAGCGTTTAAGCAGTACTTTATCAGAACTTCCCTGAATCGTATGCCCTTTCTTAAGATCCAGTGCAAACCAAACGCAACATCCCAAAAGAAGAAAAGCCAGCGTTAAATGCATAGCCAAACGATAATGACTTACATGCGGATTATCTACCAAACCACTTCTTACCATAATCCATCCCATAGCTCCCTGCAAGACGCCTAGTCCCATAAGTACAGACATCCTTTTTTTAAGGAATCGGTTGAAATAACCGCGCCACCAGAACCAAATCAATGGAATAAAAAATACTATTCCAATTAATCTTCCAAGCAGTCGGTGTAAGTATTCCCAGAAAAAAATGGATTTAAATTCATACAGCGTCATTCCAACGTTAAGTTGTTGGTATTCAGGAAACTGTTTATATCGATCAAACGCTTTTATCCAGCTTGAATGATCCAGGGGAGGAATAGCGCCCATAACCAGATTCCAGTCGGTCATGGATAGCCCCGAGCCCGTGAGCCGGGTGATACCCCCGATGATTAGCATCAAGAATATCAACCCAGCTCCGGTCCAGAGCCAGTAACGCACAGATTTCTTTTTTCTGTTACGATCAGAAATCATTAATGAACAGCTTGTTCCTCCGTGGATTCCGATTGGGCTGATTTCAGCTCCTCGTTAAGCCGAGCCTGCACAACCGAAAGTCGGGCAATGGGTACACGATAAGGAGAACAAGACACATAGTTCATGTCTATATCATAACAGAAAGCAATACTATCCGGATCTCCACCGTGTTCGCCGCAAATACCAATCTTCAGTTCAGGTTTAACTTTGCGACCTCGCTCAGAACCCAACTGTACCAGCTGCCCCACACCGTCGATATCCAGTGTCTGGAAAGGATCTCGTTTCGAGATACCGTGATTCAGGTATGTTGGCAGAAATTTAACCACATCATCGCGGCTAAATCCGAAGGTCATTTGCGTAAGATCGTTCGTTCCGAAAGAGAAGAAATCGGCTTTTTCGGCAATCTGATCAGCAAGTAACGCAGCCCGTGGGATCTCGATCATAGTACCTACCTTGTAATCGACTTCCTCTCCACTTTCTTCGAACACTTCTTGTGCCGTTTTGTCTACGACCGAACGCTGATTACTGAATTCTTCCACAGAACCAACCAAGGGAATCATGATTTCCGGTTTAACGGCTACGCCTTTTTTCTTCAGCTTAATAGCTGCTTCTATAATGGCACGACTTTGCATCTCTGTAATTTCAGGATAAGTGATGCCCAGTCGACAACCGCGATGTCCCAGCATAGGGTTGAATTCTTCCAGCTGTTCTACTTTGGCTCGCAGTTGATCAGCAGAAATATTCAACTCCTTAGCCACTTCTTTGATTTCCTCCTCGTCATGGGGCAGAAACTCATGTAATGGTGGATCGAGCAGTCGTATAGTAACCGGCAGACCATCCATCGCTTCAAAAATGCCTTCGAAGTCTTCGCGTTGATACGGCAGAAGTTGATCGAGGGCTTTTCGCCTGTCCGATTCATTTTCTGCAATAATCATCTTACGCATTGCGGTAACACGGCCTTCTTTAAAGAACATGTGTTCCGTTCTCGTGAGGCCTATGCCCACAGCTCCATATTCACGTGCTTTAGCAGCGTCTTCGGGCGTATCCGCATTAGTACGCACATCCATCGTTTGCAGATCGTCAACCCAATTCATGAGCCGGGCATAATCGCCGCCAAGACCGGGATCAACTAACTTTTTCTTTCCTTTTACAACCTCACCGGTTGTACCGTTAAGCGAGATCCAATCTCCGGCTTTTATGGTTACTTCACCGTTTGTAAAGCTTTTATTTTTATAATCGATCACGATATCCCCACAGCCAGCCACGCAAGGTTTACCCCAACCACGTGCAACTACAGCGGCATGGCTTGTCATTCCACCCCGTGATGTTAAAATACCCTGGGCGGATGACATTCCACCAACATCTTCGGGACTTGTTTCAATACGGACCAAGATTACTTTCTTACCTTCCTCGTTGGCTTTTTCAGCTTCTGCGGAATCAAAGACGACTTGCCCTACGGCCGCACCAGGTGAAGCCGGCAATCCTTTTCCGATAATTTCATCCTTATCGATTTTTTCATCAGAAAATTGTGGGTGTAACAGTTGATCGATATGTGCAGGTTCAACAAGATCACGAATGGCTTTCTTCTTGCTGATCAATCCTTCATCTACCATATCAACTGCAATTTTTACAGCTGCAGGTCCTGTCCGCTTTCCATTTCTCGTTTGCAGGAAAAATAAACGGCCTTCCTGAACCGTAAACTCAATATCCTGCATATTCTGATAATGCTGTTCCAGTGTTTCGGTATGCTTCTTCAACTCGTCATAGGTATCCGGCATAACCTCTTTCATTTCCTGGATATCCAAAGGAGTACGGATACCGGCCACCACATCTTCGCCCTGGGCATTTTTGAGAAATTCGCCGTATAGCTCGTGATTTCCGTTGGCCGGATTTCGGGTAAAGCAAACGCCGGTAGCACTGCTATCTCCCATATTTCCAAAAACCATTGCTTGTACATTTACCGCTGTACCTCTCAAACCAGTAATACCACTCACCTGTCGGTATTTAACGGCTCGGGTATTATTCCAGGATTCAAATACAGCGTTAATCGCAATTTCGAGCTGTTCCAACGGGTCTTCCGGAAACATCAGTCCGGTCTCTTTTCGATAAACAGCTTTATAACGATCGACCAATACCTGCAGATCTTCTGCATTAAGCTCCGTATCCTGGGTTACGCCCCGTTCGTCTTTAAGCTTCTGTATCACCTGCTCAAATTTTTCGTGGGCAACCCCCATCGCTACGTTACCAAACATATCGATAAAACGTCGATAACTGTCATAAGCAAATCGTTCATTACCGGTTTTTCGGGCTATACCTTCAACTACTTCATCATTAAGCCCTAAATTTAGAATCGTATCCATCATTCCCGGCATAGAAACGGCAGCGCCAGAACGCACTGAAACCAGCAAGGGATTTTCAGGATCATCAAAACCGGCTTCCATCAAATTTTCCAATTTATCGATTCCGTCATTTACCTGCTCTTCAAGACCATCTGGCCATTCAAGTTCATTTTCGATTACATAATGACAGGCATCTGTTGAAAGCGTAAAACCAGGCGGAACCGGTAGTCCAATAGAACTCATCTCAGCCAGATTGGCTCCTTTACCTCCTAAAAGCTGCTTTTGAGTCGTATTACCTTCTGCTTTTCCGTCTCCAAAATTGTAGACGTATTTTGTTGTTTCCATAGGCAAACTCCTTAAACTGTTTTTGAATAATTATGGACGGTTTTTAATGCGTTTAAATAATAATCAAAGCACATGGCTATGTTACGCAAAAAAAGTCGTCCGTTTTCTGTTATTTGAATATTCTCATTCGTTATGATAACCAGTCCATCTCCTTCCAGTTTTTTGAGACGTTCCAGTTCTTCACTGAAATACTGGTTGAAGTTAATGAACCATTTTTCATTTATTTCTCCAAAATCAATTCCCATTCTACACATAATACTCATGATAACATCCTTTCGGATAAAATCATCGCGATTGAGAATGCAGAATTTAAATATGGGAGATAATCCGTCATTTAAACGTTTATAGTATCTTACAAGTTCTTTTTCATTTTGCCAGTACCAGGAGCCTACATTAGAGATTCCAGACATACCAAATGCGAACAAATCGGCCCCTGCCAGTGTACTGTATCCCTGAAAATTTCGCTGAAGGGTGCCGTCTGAAGCCGCTAAAGAAAGTTCATCATCTTCATGCGAAAAATGGTCCATCCCAATAAATCGATATTTGTTGTTCGTCAGATATTCGATTGAGGATTTAAACATATTCAATTTTTCATCCGTGGTAGGCATTTCTTCAACTTTGAGCAACTTTTGTGCCGGCATTAGACTGGGGATATGTGCGTAGCTATAAACCGCCATCCTATCGGGAGACAATTCCAAGACGTCGTCCATTGTTTTCTGAAAAGTATTCAAACTTTGTTTTGGCAAACCATAAATCAAATCAAAATTTATTGAATTGATACCTGCCTCACGCAACCAGTTGGTAACTTCTTTGGTTTGTTCAAACGGCTGAATTCGGTGTATTGCTTGTTGCACAGCTTCGTTCGTATCCTGGACGCCCAGTGATGCGCGGTTACAACCGATGTCTGCAAGGGCTTCGATGTGTTCGCGGCTACAACGTCGAGGATCAATTTCTACACTGAATTCTGTTTTGTCTGAAAGTTTAAACCGGCTGTGTATCATCTCACCCAGCCTTTTCAGTTGTTCGGGTTGAAGAAATGTAGGCGTTCCTCCTCCAAAGTGAACTTGCACTACAGTTGATTTAGGGTGAATAAGAGGAAGAATTTGATTCATCTCATTTTCTAAATATGCCAAATATGCATTGCCCCGGTCGGTATCTTTAGTAATAGTTTTAGTACAACCACAATACCAACACAAGGAAAAACAAAAAGGTATATGAAAATAGAGCGATACTCGTCTGGGATGACTATTCCTGTCCAAAAGATAGTAACGAAGTTGCGATATATCATCCTCTTGTCCTTCCCGAAATTGTACGGCTGTAGGATATGAAGTATATCGCGGTCCTTGCGTATTATACTTTTTGATCAGATCCAGGTCAATCATAATCTTATATCTTTATTGAATGAACAAAATAAATGATGCTTATTCTCACCTGTAGAAAAATTCAAAATTAAATCGGCAACACTATTATTTTGTATTTTCATTTAGAAATCTTTTTTACTGAACAGTTTTGCACTTCTCCACAGGGGTATAAAAATCCATAACAGCAGGCATCCCACCGAAACCAGAATTCCTATACTACTACCAAAAAATTGGTTAAAAACCGCACCTGTATATCCCATAAGTGCGGAAATATCGAACTTTAACAGTACTAGAATACGTGCTAAATCAATAGGATTCAGTATCGATAAGGCAAGCACGGGTTTTTCCAGTGGGTAATTACCGAGCAGGTAAACAATCATCATTACAATACCGTCGTAAAGTACGGCAAGCAGTAACCAGCTTACCAATGCGAACCCAAGGCCTTTGATCTTATCATCGAAAAATTTTAGCGCCAGCATAAAACCCAGAGATGCAAACAAAACTGTAAGTATCAGACCAATCGTCAGAATAATAATTGTGCTGCCATTTTCGGAGACAAGGAACATCCCATTGTATGCAAGGGGTAATCCGGTTCCTATCAGAAAAGAAAAGGTAAGTGGCACGGTAACACCTCCGAATAATCCCCAAAACAAACTCTTCCTATCCAAAGGTTGCGCTAATAGTAGCTCAACAAATTCCCGCGATTGATACAGATACAGGGCTCCGTATATCATGCTCACCAGAGGGATAAATAAAAGCATTACATTCGCAATACTTAATAAAGCTTTGGGGCCTGTCCCTCCGAATCGAATGAGTGCATCAGATAGCAACAGGTAAATTAGTCCGTAGCCTATAATCCATTTGCCTCGTAAAAGATCTTTCCACTGGTATTTTAGGATGGTTACTGTTTTCATTGTCCCACCTCTTCCATCATTTTGGCAACGGCCCCTTCGAGTCGTTGTTCCTGTTGATTTTCTATAAAATCATTCATCGGACCACTGTATCTTAGGTTTCCTTCTACGATAAAAATGAGATGATCAGCCAGCTCTTCAATCTCGCTCATGATATGAGTCGTTAGCAAAATCGTTTTACCTTTCTTTTTTTCGCGCCGTATTACCTTTTTTAGCTTATGGCTTGCCTGGGGATCTAAACCCGCTGTAGGCTCATCGAGAATAAGGATGGAGGGATCGAACATAATAGCCAGAACCGCACCCACCTTTTGACGGGTCCCGCCCGAGAGATTTCGTAAACGTTTATGTAAATCGGACCTTAGATTAAAAAAATTAACAAGTTCTTGTTCTTCAGCTTCCTCATCCTCTCGGATCGCTTTTATAAAATTTATGAGTTCAATGACCTCCATGTTTTCCGGATAATGAGCCATTTGCGGCATATAACCGATTTCTTTGCGATAATCCCAATGGCCATTCAACTTCTTTTCATTAATGAAAATACTGCCGCTGTTGGGCTTTACCAGACCCAGCAAATGTTTAATCATCGTTGTTTTTCCCGACCCATTGGGTCCAACAATACCTGTCGCCTTACCCATTGGTATTTCTAAACTCAGATTATTCAATACCACCTGGGATCCAAATTGTTTTGTGAGTTTGTCAAATTTTATCATACTGACCTCCAGCTTCTGCATGATATAAACATTTGCGGTCGAAGACTGTACTTTTTAAAATCGATATTGACTCGAAGCCCTAATCTGTTAATTAGCAATATCGATACCAATGGCGAAGTCGCCAGCCGCAATGGCCAAAGAATTGCATCTTTTATTGTTGCCCACATGATTTCAATCCTGAGTTTTTCAGATATAAATGCCTTACAACGTCGTAACCTTCAACCAGTCTGATTTTTTAAATGAAGATACTGACATGTATTTATTTAAAACTTTTTAAAAACAATCTGGCTCTCAGGCCGCTATTTTCCTGCCTGATTTAACCAACTATTGTGTATGTAAAACTTCAAAATGGTTATAACTTTACAATTACATATTCCCATATCATCATTAAAAACAGTAAAATCATAACAGGGCTCAAAATTCCATGCCCTTTCAAATGATCTGTCGCAATTCGCATCGTACTTGATATTTAAGTACTCATTAAAGAAGAGGAAGGGAGCTTTCATACTCCCTTCCACTAAGGATTGAGGTCAAATTATTGACCTGTTCCGTAGGCGATTTTAACAATGGATCTTTTGGGGATACCTTTATTATATCCCCGGATCTTAGGGGTTAAGGCAGAACAATCGTTTAAATTTATTCTCGACAAAACCATTAATAATAATTAAGACTATTTTATCTTTAAATTTACAAATAGTATGCCATTTTTTATCAAATCATCAATTAATATTCAAAATGCATGAATAAACAATGTGTGAAGGGGTTAAAACGTACTGTACTTCTATATTACATTTTTTTTAAACTGGACTATTGCAATACTGCAAGTATTCAAATCCATGATTTTGTAGAACTGCAATACTATATATTCAAACCCACTCAAAACCGCCCGTAACCGTAATTCTTAAATTACCGGATTTCCCTTTCTCAACTAGTTCAACTAAGTTTGTTTGTTCAAGCATCTCGCGAATACTATCCCGGGTATCGGCCCATTTTTCGTGTAGTGGACAAGGTTTTTCCACACCACAACCGGGTAATCCCAAAGCACATTCGGTAAATAAATCCATACCGTCAATAGCAATCACAATGTCTGCCAGACAAACTTCATCACCCGGTTTTACTAAACGAACCCCACCATTCGGACCTTTTAAAGATTCCATCAAATCAGCTGCGGTAAGCTGTTGGAGAATTTTCGTCAGAAAATGAAAAGAAATATCCAGTTTTTGGCTCATTTCTTTAATGGAGATAAATTCTCCGCTCTGAGTCGACGCTAAATACAATGCTGCTCGGATTCCATATACACACGATTTTGACAACAACATAAGCTCATAACTATTTTAAGAGTAGTTTGTCTTAATAATAAATCGGCTTATTATTTTTGTCAACATATTTTCTCTATTTCTTTGTTAACGGAAATTTTATTGATCCTTAAGGAGGTCAATTTCCATATTATTTGCCGTTTTACAGCTCTGTAAAGCCGTAGACGCGTGCGTATCCAAGAAGGTCGTACGCCTCCCAGCCGATAAATTTTTAAAATACGTTGAAATGAACTTGCTAAAAATCAGAATTCAACTATGAACTTTCGTGATTGATCTGAATACCTCCAACCGACCCTGCAACCTGGGACAACATAGTGAGTCATATCCGATTATATGGCATATTCACCAACGGTACTGAATATTTTTAAGCTATAAGATATCACAACCCCCGTACCAGTAAAGATACCTTGCCTATTACTTTAAGATCGTCATTTTTTGACACCTCGAAAGAGTCATAGTTACTATTATCGCTGCTAATACGATAACGTTCATTAGTTTCCCTAAAATGTTGAATACGACGACAGAGTATCGATCCGTTAAAGGAAAGTAAAAAAATCTCTCCGTCTTCCGGATGTTTATTTCTTGTATTAATGATTGCTATATCATCTTTTCGTAATGTTGGAGCCATTGCGTCACCTGTGACTGTAAAGCCTTTCATTCCACTGACGGATAAACTATGCTTATAGCCTGAACGATCGCCAACAAATGAAATTTGGATTCGTTCTTGAAGCTGGGTTTCTCCGGATTTTTGATGAAGCAGGGAACTATCAGAATAAATAGGGATGGGATTCGGAGAATCAGCATTGTTCGCATCTTGTCGTATTGGCCCCGTACCATCAAGCAGCCAATTCATGTTCAAATCACTGCATTTTTCAATGATCCGACCCAAATCTAGTTTACCTCTATTTTTTTGCATACTGAGCGTGCTTGGGTTAATCCCCAAAAATTCAGCTACTTCAGCGTCTGTTTCTAAATGATATGCTTTTTTAATTCGTTGTAATAATGGATTCACTTGGGTTTGATAATTGTATTTTATATGTTCACAATATGTGAATTTTTTAATAGATTGTTAAAAACAATTGATTGTTAAACGAACCTAATTGATAAATAAACATCCTTTAAACTTAGAATAAATGCAAAAAAGAAATCGAAATGAAGCTGAGAAAAAAGTGATCAAAATGATGATCGATGCCGGGGTCACTCAAAAAATGGTCGCTGAACATCTTGGTGTTACCCCACAAGCTGTCAATAACCGGCTTAAAAGAGGCAGTGTAGATCCGTTAATACAAGCTATTGAAGAACTAAAAGAAGAACTCTCTTAAAAAAAAGAATATCAAAAACATACTGTAAGCCACAATATTGATTATATATATTGTGGTTGCTTAAGCGTTTGAGGATAACGTTGAAAAATACATTCTTGCCGATAATCCCTTTTTTTTGAACAATTTGCTTCCCTTTCAAGATCAACATTATTGCTCCAATAATAATAGTTGATTACTCAATTTTCACTTATCAAATGGTAGTGGCGGCATGATTTCTTTTGAACTTATGGGTATTCCTGTGCGAGTAGAAAGATAATTAAATTCTATATTGGAACCTGTTGCATAATCATAAGTATAAACCTCCACACTCTGAAAATAACTTGGAGAAACATTATGATGAATGCATCAGTAAGAAAATTTCTTTATTCTTTAGGTACCATTCTAGCTGTCGCCTACCTTTCGAGTTGCAATGGTGTTACCAGTAATAACAAAGTAACCCAACCACGACAGATGAATATTACCATGTCTGTTGGCGGCAATAATTCGTATACAACCAATCAAGTTCCAACAACCAGTCATTACGATACAAACAATGTGAAATTGAGTCAGGTGAAAATTTTAATTCACCACTTAGAGTTAGGAACAGTATCTCTGGACTCTCTGGACTTCGAACTCGATAATTTGATCGTGAATCTACCGCTTAATGGTGATACTATTCAAATAAGTAATCAACAGATACCTGCGGGATCTTATAACAGGCTCGATATCGAAATCGATAAAGCTGCCATTGATGATTCTCTGCTTAATGACAGTACAGGCTATTACTCTATTGCTGTTAAAGGCACCTATAACGGTGAAGACTTTTTATTCCGAAGCCAGCGACAATTTCTTCATGAATTTAAATTTGATCCGCCTGTAGAAGTAACCGACAGCACACAAGCTTTGAATTTGAACCTGTCTATAGATGTAAAACAATGGTTCAAATATGCTGATCCGACTAATCCGGACGATCAACAGAGGATTGAACGTAATATAGCACGATCTTTTTATGCCGACTGTCGATATGAACACGATGACCACTGGCGTTGGCATGGAGAAGACCATGACAAAGATCATGATACCCATGATTAAGTAAGCAATCGTTTTACACACAAAACCCCCGGCCTGTTTGCACAGGTCAGGGGTTTTTTATTCAGTTGAAAAAATCATTTAATAAGCCTCAACCTTGAAACAAGGTAATAACTTCCTTCACTGCTTCTTCTTTGCCTACAATAGTTAATTTATCGCCCGTTTGTAAAACCGTATCCCCGTGAGGGACAATCAGCTCTCCGTTACGGCTGATGATAGCTATCAGGCAATCCCGACTTATAGAAAGATCGCCTATTCGTTTGCCTTCAAATTTATTAGAGGGATAAACAATCTCAACATGATCATCGGAATGAAAAAAAGCTTTTCGGATTTCGTCAGAATCCGTAAGCTTACGCCAATGACCTGCAAAATCAATTTGTTCAGCACGATTGGCCAACTCAGCTAAGAAACGTAAATGCTGCCGCGGCTTATCCGCAGGACTCACCAAAACAAGCATGGCATACACTTTCTCTCCGGCCTGCCTCAGTTCAATGCCCTGTGGAGAATGGACAATAACCAACTCAGGTCGATTTGCCTCTTTTACCTTGACATGCGGCAAAGCAAGATGATTACCCAATGCGATATCATCAATACTTATAAGTTCCTTATAAAGGACTTTTTTAGGTAATTTTAGTCTGTTTGAAATGACCGTTGCCGCTTTTTTTAAGACATCGCGGTAACTTTGAACTTCCTTATGATGTATTACATTGGCCCGTAGTATGCACGGCTCAAAAATGTCCTCTTTTCGTGCTCCTTTTTCACGAATGATATCTCGTAATTCTTCGTATAACTGAGGGGTCGCCTGTGCCCCCACCCGTTCAAAAACCTGATACATGGCTGCAGAACGGTCTACCCGCTGTTTAGCATACAAATAATACCACAAGGCGCCGCAGATCACCACACCACCGGAAAGTATCATAGGCAAAATTCCGAGTTCTGGTATAAGCACCACCGGCGTTAAAATACCGATAATTTGAGCCCAGGGATAAAGGTTAGTTTTAAAACCGGGATCATAAGCGGTAATTTTGCTTTCTCTCATTACAATTACCGCAAGATTAAGCATTCCGAAGATAAGCAGTTTAAATGCACTGCCCAGCTTGGCAATTCCTATGGGAGAGAGCATCAAAATAAAGCACACCATTAATACCATAGTTAACAGTATCGACCGCGTTGGAGTATTAAATCGTCCAATCTTTTTCCAGTAACCGCTCAATAAATTATCGCGACTCATGGCCAGGGGATATCGCGAGGCAGCGGTTATGCCTGCGTTGGCTGAGGCTACAAATGCAAGAATAGCTGCTGCTGTCATTAGTAATTTCCCGGTGGGCCCCATAAACTTCTGTGCTGCCTCTACAACGGGTGTAAGAGAATGGGCAAACTCAACGCCCGGATCTACCCCAATCATGACAATCATTCCAAAAACGTAAACTATAATGGTAACCAAGAGCGATACCATCATACCATAGGGGATGTTTCGATCCAAATTTTCAACCTCCTCGGCTACACTCGCGATTTTAGTAAGTCCCGCAAAAGAAACATATACCAAACCAACTGCAGCAAGAAACGAGTCTTTGGCATCAACAAAAAAAGGTTTGAAATGTGTCGGTTTTACAAAAAAGAACCCTTTAACAACAAAATACGTCATCAGTCCCAACAGAATACTGACAAACACTCCCTGAAAGCGCCCGACATTTTTGATCCCACTGATGCTTAACACAGCAAATACAACACATAGTGCTGCTGCAACAGGTTTTATTGGCAAATCAATGAACAATACCAGGTAGGCTCCCAATCCAATGAGGTCGAAAGCACTTTTAAATGCAAGCGACATCCACGTCCCGAAACCTGAAATAGTTCCCACCAGTGGCCCCATACTCCGATCTAAGAAATAATACGCGCCGCCGGCTTTGGGCATGGCAGTAGCCAGTTCAGCTTTACTAAGCAAAGAAGGGATGATCAGAATAGCAGCTACTACATAAGCCAGAATAGCTGAGGGACCTACTTTTGCAAACACCAATCCCGGTAACAGAAAAATGCCCGAACTAAGCATGGGACCGATTCCAAATGCTACGACATCAAAAAATCCGAGATTCTTTTTTAGCTTCTTTGCCATTGAGTATGGTTAATGAGATTAAAAAGTAAGGAAAACCAGATGATACGAATAGTTTAGCTATAAAATTCTAAAAGAAGGGCAAAAAAACTAACATGATTTTGGTAATCTGAGATCCAAATAATTCGTACCTCGTATGCCTCATAGGACGATGACTGAGCACTTTTTTAAAGATATACAATCATTCTTATGTATGAAGCGCTTTTTTTAACACTTATTGTGTAAGCCTTTTGAAAAATTTAATCCAAAACGAAATGAAAAGTAATAGTTCCCCACTGAGACTGTTGCGGGACGCCCGACGGCAATTGAGAGAATCGCCATCCCCTTAATTTGTGCATGACCTCCCGTTCAAGTTCCGGATTCATCTTTTTCAGTGGAATAATACGCCCGATAGATCCGTCTGGCTTAACTTCAAATCGAATGGTGATCGTGGCCTCATGATCAGTAGTATTTTTAGGAAGAGGCTGGACCATAGGATTGCGCTCTATATCGCCCTCCCATTTAAGTTCGTACGGAGCAGACTTGTTTTGCTGGTTGCCGGTTCCCTGGTCGGCGTTAAGCTCGCCCGTATTCCCTTTTTTGTCGCCACTTGTTTCAGCTCCCTTCTTCTGTACTTCATCTTTTTCAGTCTTAGGGGGCACTGTTACGACCTTTTGTTCTTTTTTTGAGGTTTGTTTCTTGGGATCTACTTTGTCGGTTTCCGGAGTCTTTAATTCTTCTTTTTTCACCTCTTCTTTTTGATCTGGAACGTCAACCGGTTTAGTCGTTTCTTTCGTCGTTGCTTTTTTCTCTTCAACCGGTTTCGGCTTTTTCGGTTGGGGTTTATCAGGTTTCACTTCGGAAGGATTGGGGCGAGTAGCAACTTTTTGAGCTTTCTTCTTAGCATACTGGGTTGGGGTACCGGTCTTAAACTCTCCAAATTGCACCTCAATAAAAGACGGACGAACGTTCGTATCAATAGTAAAGGTGTATAACAGAAATATAATGAGCAGGACAAGATGTATTCCCCCTGTTATCATCAACCCAAAGCGATCTTCTTTATGTAACGTAGGTGCCTGCATATTTTAAAACTTCTTGTTATCTCGAGGCTCGCTCAGTTGCCATTATAATTTTCAGATTTAAAGCCTTGGCTATATTCATAACACGAACAGCATCATCAACGATTGCGTCTTTATCGGCCCGCAAAACCAGCATACCGTTAGGCTTTTTATCACGGGCCTTGCGCAGTGAAGACGCCAGCTGGCCACTGCTGGTTCGGTTGCCATCTACATAAAACTGACCATCTTTAGTAACAGCCACGGTGATAAACTGAGACTGAGTCTCTGCGCCCGTCTCAGCTTTTGGAATATCAACCTTGATCCCAAAATTTGTCACAAACGACGAGGTTAACAGGAAAAAAATAAGCAGCAACAGCACAATGTCTGTCAGTGACGACTGCGAAAACAGCGTCAACGGTTCAAGACGATCTTCGTCCTTTCTGAAGTCCATTATCCTACCCTCTGACGTTCTTGTTCTTTTTTGTTTGACGGGGCCTGTAGCATGTCAATAAAATCTGCCGATGCATTTTCTAACTCATGTACCATGCGATTTATTTTTCCGAGCAGAAAGTTATAGAATCCAAAGGCGATAATACCCACAATAAGCCCGGCAGCAGTGGTGATCAGCGCTTCCCAAATCCCGCCGGCCAATACACTGGGATTCACGTTGCCCTGCAGCGTTTGAATATCCATAAACGCCTTGATCATCCCCGTAACGGTACCGGTAAATCCGAGGAGGGGAGCCACACCGGCAATCGTTGCCAGCCAGTTCATACGTTTTTCCAAGTGAAAAATTTCTTTCTTGCCGGCATTTCCTATTGCATCCTCAATATCCCGAATGGGGCGGCCCAGGCGCCTGATTCCGGCTTTTAAGATACGAGCCAGTGGTTTGTCAATACCATCACAATAGGTTAAGGCGCGTTGGCGATCCCCATCTTTAAGCATGCTTTCAACCGTTCTAAGAAAACCATCCACCTCAATACGGGAATTGTTAAGTGATCTCCACCGTTCCGCGATCACATAAATAGCCACCACCGACAGTATCACAATCGGTATCATTAAGACGCCCCCCTGGGTCAGCAGTTCGAACATCGACATATTATTCTGCTGAGCCGCCATACTCAAGGTATCTGCGGCTGCTTTAGCAGTATCCGGCTGTGTCTGAATCAATAAGAGTAACGCTTGCATAAGTTTAGTTGATTACTGTTGTTTAATTCGTTTGATAAAATTATTGCTTTTATAGGGTTCAGGTAGCTTCTTAATTGTTTTTTCTGCTGCATCAACAGTCGGGAATTGCCCGATACCCACCCGGTAATATAACACACTATTTACTACTGCACTTTGGATTATAGCCCTGAATCCCTTTTCCTGCAGGTATTGCCTGTTTTTCTCAGCCTTTTGTTGATCTTTTAGAGAATGTACCACAATGGTGTATCCACTAATCGAATGATTTACAGTTCCTTTCAATCCATAAGGATTGTTCGGCTTAGCTGCTTCAGAGTGGGAGCCTTCTTGTTTTGTTACTTTCAATTGCTGTTGAGGTTCCGACTTTTTGCCACTTCCGGTCTCTTGCGAAGGGTCGGACTGATCCTGAGATTTTTTATCCAGATCGCCGGTTTGTTGAGGCTGAACATTTTTTTGTGCTGATTGCCTCGTAAAATTTTGGTTAGCAGAGTTAGTATTTTGCAAAGAATTGAATCCAAAGTCATATATAAACCACCCTGCAACACCAATCGCGATCAATACTACCGCTACCATTAGGAAGCGTTCTATGGGATCACTTTTAGTATCAGATTCTGCGGCTACCTTTTGAGTTTTCTTATCCTTCTTTTGCTCTTCTTTTTCCTCAGTTTCGTCTTCCTCGGATTGGTCCCCTGAGAACTCTTGTCCCAGCATCCCCAAATCTCCGTCTCCAATATCTTCAGCAGAAGTCTCGTCATCAGAAGTCGTCCTTTCTTTCGGCTGTTCTTCTGTTGCCTTGGGAATTGCAGGCTCACCGGATTCTTCAACTTCATCCTTTTCTTCAGCTTTATTAACCGGTTTATCGGCTTTCGTAGAGGTTTCTTCTTCGACCGATTCTTCATCGAAGGTCCATATCTCTTCTTCATCCTTTTCGGGCTCTATCATATCCGGTATTTCTTCGCCTTCCGGCTGTTTAAAAGCCCCAATAAGTTCAATGGGTTTCATTCCGGCATATTTATTGTTGACTTCAGTCTGCAGAAGACTACTGGGTTCAAACTGTAAAGTGTCATCTTCCATACTAAACGTACCAAAGCCTTCAATCTCAAAGGTCTTGCCTTCGCTGGCTGCTTCTTGTATGCGGTTAATCAGCTCGGTAAGCTGTTCCTCTACCTCTTCCTGTTTTGAGCCTGTCTTTTCAACAAGCAACGATATTAGTTTTTCTTTATCGATAATCATATCCCCAGTTAATTATTCCGGAACAAAAGTAATAGTATCTTTCGGAGGCATCATCACAACCCGGCCATTCTTAAACTGTTTTTGAAACTGCTTTCGATGCCTGAATTGAAAAGATCCTATTCCTTGGACCTTCACTTCGTTCTTACGCACTACCTGTTCGCGAACTATTTCCGAAAAAGCCTTTAAAAACTGCTTGTTCATTACCTTTTATAATTTGACTGTTACCCCACCATAAACCTGGAATGGCCGTTCGGTATATCCTTGCCAAACCTGATAATCCTGGTTAAGCAAATTTACCAATTTTACGTACGCTCCAAAATGATCTGAAATATCAAAATCAACTTTTCCACCTAAAAGTAAAAACCCATTAAGTTTTTGCCTCGTCTGAAATGTTTTCCTTGATCCTACATAATCAGCCCATGCTTCTATCGAAAGCTTGTCAAAAGGACGAACGCCGAGGCTCGAATGAGCACCCACCTTTTCTTCATATGGAATGCGACCGCCATTTTTTATATGTGGTGATTGTATATACACTTTGGCATTCAACCAAAACTTTTCGGGAATAATCTGATGGGCCACACTTGCATAAGCACGCGCCTTATAGGCATCCATATAGTTAACCTGGTAAAATAAATAATCCGGAGTTGGCCCGCCAGCCGATGTTCTCATATACACCGGGTAATTTGAATAATCCTCGTATTGAACCCCAAAGTTTAGCGTACCGACACTGGAATAATCTAAACTTAGTTCGGCGGTCCCTTTAATACGATAGGTATGGAGTAATGTATTATTAACATTCAGAAATCGATTTTGGGAATGGAGTTGTTCAACGGTATTTACATAAGGCTCGGCACTTCCTTTCACCGTGAGATCCAGCATATCTAACAAAGGTTGGTCGATTTTTAATGATGGGCCAAAATAAACCTTGCTGTCAACTGCATCAGAAACATAATATGCATTTACATCGGCAGTAACATTTGTCGAATAATCAAACAGTCGGTGGTATGAAACACCGCCCTGTCCCGTCAGCCAGTTATCCCCGGAAATCGTGTTGTTATCATAATTTCCCCCTTTCGCCCCGACTTTGATCGTAAATGTTTCATTAACGTGGGAGCCAGCCCATCGCTTAGCAATCGAGCCGCGATAAACGCGCTCCTGGCTTGTACCAGATAAAGAAGCAGCGTTCTTAAGATTTGTATTATAATACCGGATATTGGCCTGCGCTTTCCAGCCGGTAATACTGTTTTTAAAATGCTGAAATTCAGCTCCTACATTGAAGCCGTCATATTCTTGACGTGCATTATCAGGAATACCGGAAGCGGCACTCAGATCAAACATTTGGTTAAAACTGCTCTGAATTCCACCATCAACGTCCAATCGGTCCCGGGAACTCAATTTAGTGGCATATTCACCATTCGCATTAAAAAAACGAAAACTGCTGTTCTGATTATCAAGGTGCCCATCAGAAGAAGAGTAATCAAAATCACCACCAACATAACTCTTGGGATTGATATGGCGCACGCCCCAGAATTTTGCTTCGGGACTCACATAGTTTCCAATACCGAATCGTCCAAAGGCACTGATATTTGAAGAATATTGAAGTGGAATATAAGCGGGGGGTTCAGGCCGCGACAATTTACTCACCGGCAAATTAGCAACCACTTGCTCAGGGGTCTCCATAAAGGGCTTCCGATTGGGATCAATTTGATAAACACGGGGCGTGGGATCAAATCCCAGAATAGGTTGACGACGCAATCCCGGAAAGCGAGCCTTGAACTGGCTGCGAATTTCAATATCCTGTGGATCAATCTCAGGTAACAGAGAGTTATCTTTTCCTTGTTTATTTTGTGCCGCCAACGGTCTCGTGACCGTAACAAATATGAATAATAAAGCTGTAAATGATAAAAAACGGTTCATGTGAATTTAGCTATTCCTGTGTGCCAGCGAAAATCAGCTTTAAAGGTACTAATTTTTTGGCAACGATTAATGCCTCAATTTGCCTTTTATACCATCCATATAGATATCTGTTTCGTTAACGAAGTAGATAGGCTTAGAATTGTAAAAACTCTGAGTGATATATGAAATGAATTAACCGTTTTTATCTTGCAAAATAACCTGATGATTAAGTTAAGCTACAATAGCCTAAACATTAGAAAAAGCTGCTCTATAGTAAAAACACATTGAACATCAGTCATTAAGGCAAGCCTCAATTAAATGGGGGCCGGATGTTCCCAGCCCCCCAATTAGTCGTTTTTGATGTATTATTTCATAGAATGTAGCGCTAAACGGTTACCCTCCGTATCCTGGAAAATAGCCATGTAACCGTATTCATCAGAGATTTTTGTCTTCTTGCGCAGTATCTTACCACCGTTCTTTTCAACTTTGTTCAAGACTTGTTGTAAATCAGGGTTGGCACTGAGATAAACCAATGCTCCTTCCATACTTGGTTTATACCAGTCTTTATGCTCGCATAAAGCTCCGCCAATTCCTCCCTCTTCGACAGGAAACATGGTCATTTTTAACTCATTATCCATATCCAAGTCTTGCATCTCTATATCAAAAAGTGCTTCGTAAAATTTTTTAGCTCGACCGATCTTTTTTGCGGGTATTTCAAACCACGAAACAGCGGTCTTCATTTTCTTCATCGTTTTTGGTGCCATAATGCTCTCCCATTAGATTTTAAATTATTCTATACGATATAAATTTAGTAAAAACAGAAATTTAATATCGTTTTATCTTGTTTTTTTACAAAAATAAAGGATAAGTCTCGCTTTCATTTTCGTAACAATTTAAAAGCATGATCCCATGTGCCCGCTATGAAACCGTATTTCACCCAGAGAATACAGAGGGGTTCCAGTTCCCGGGCTCCTTCAATCCCACCGATATCGACCGTTGGCCAGCCAAAATCATTACATATTTCGTTAACCTTTTTTTTAGCCCCGGAATCGTTTCCGCAGATAAACATATCCGGCGGGCCTTTTGGGAAGTCGGGATCAACCATGTGATCGTGTCCTACAGTGTTAAATACTTTTACAACCTTCGCACCCGGCAGCCAGCGCTGGATCTGTTCGCCGCCGGAGTCGGTATGTCCCAAGGCTAGTTTGGGTGGGCCTTCTTCCTGGTAAACCAAAGGATTGGTGATATCCATCACAATTTTATCCCTGAAATTAACAGGGTCGGCCAGATCAATTGCATTTTTGCAGCCGTTCCAATCTATCGCAAGTACTAGCAACTCTCCAAATTCAGCTGTTTCCTCAAAGGTGCCGGCCCATGCCGATTCGCCGGCTTGTTTAAGCCAGTCCCTTACTTTGGGACTCTCGGGCATTCTCGAACCCATCATTACTTCGTGGCCGTATTTGAGGAATCCATTGCCTAGTGATTTGCCTACATCTCCTGTACCAAGGATTCCAATTTTCATAATTATCCCCCCCTTATCTAATTGATTTTCAATGACTAATGTACGAATGAAATATGAGAAGAGGAATAACCAAGTTTGTCCGGCGGGGATGTCAATACTGCCTCTATATCATCCCGGACCCCGATCCGGGATCTGTTGCAGGAGCTCTTGGGAAGCAATGGATCATCCATCGACCGGCAGATAGCATCACCGGCACGTCTAAATGCTGAGGTCGCTGGCAGGTGGGCTGCCCTTTCGGAGAATGTGCAATAGATCCTGAATTAGGTCGTCACAACTGCAGACAATTTCTACGTTCCGCGCTGGCCTGTTCAGGATGACAAGGGTAGGAGTTGGAATTAGGTTGGCTGCCCTCAAAAAAATCTCTTACGCTGTCATCCCGGACCCCGACCCGGGATCTGTTGGAAAGCCTTTAAAAAAGCCATTGCCTTGCCAACGGTCTGGTGGACGGGAACAAAGCCCTTCTAAGGATGACCCTCTCTGGCTTGTGGGTTGCCACTTCGAAAACTGTGCAACAGATGCTGAATCAAGTTCAGCATGACAAGGTAGTTATTTCGGGGACAGGTGCCTTTTTCTGTCGCTTCGTGATGTTTTTGAGGATTACAGCGAACTTATCTCTGGAATAAGGTATTAAACTAATCATCAATCTCTGTCATCGCGCCTGCCCCGATAGGTCGGGGGACCCCGATCCGGGATCTGTTGCAGGGGCTCTATGGAAGCAATGGATCATCCATCGACCGGCAGACAAGGTCAAAGGTTCTTATAAATCCGGCCGTTGGAGCGGAAGATGTCCGAACTCCTTCTCCACCCCATAACAATAGCATAAAGTAAATTTGTAAGAGCGGCCACACACATGCATTCGCCAGAATCCGTATATAAAAGCTTCTGTGGTTGTGTAGCTGCTGGTCAGTGGTGTTACTGCTTGGGCATCCCCAGCACGTACTCGACTTTCAGCGGTGCGCTCGCTGTCCCGACGAACGTCGGTTCGTGCACGATGTTATAGAACTTGCCGTCCTCGTTGGTCGGCAGGTCGTGCGTGGATCCGTTGTACGAGACTGACTGGTCGGGCGTCGTCAGGTCGTCCGAGGTCGTGCCGTCACGTCCGGACGCAGATATCCTTGTGTACTGCCCGAGCGCAGGACCCAGCTCGTTGGACGCGCCGCGTCGCATCTTCCAATCACTAATACCTGAAAGATCTGCTGAGCGTAGAGCGGATCTTGCGTTACCCACTTTGTTCGGTGCCCAGCCAAACATTGCAACGTTCCCTAATTCTCCGTAACTTGGATGACTGATAGGAACAAGCAGTTGATCGTTGAGCCATTGATTATCTTTAACATCAAACCGCAGCGTATCTACTGTCTCGATTGCAGGAAGCGTATTTCCGATGTACGCATTAATCTTGTCATACGCGGCCCTCCACGCTTGCGCCGTGCGATCGACCGTATAGCTGGTGTCCACGCCAGTCTTGTTTCCACTACCATCATACAGCTGCGTTATCGCTACGTTCGGCATGATGATGTGGTCGGGTTCTTTCTCGACGCCGAGTTGCGCGTCGTTCTGACTTTTCGTATAATACGCCATGTACCCTCCAGTCGGGGATTCAATCATTTGGTTGTTCCATGCCTGTATTCCGCGGTCGTGTGTTTTTTCGAACCAGTGTTTGAATCCTGCTGGGCTGTCGGCGAGTTGTTTGCTTGCGTCGAGGGTGCCCACAACGGCGTGGTTCTCGTCTCGCAGGTACCAGTCGACCAGGCGCGTGATATGGGTTTGGTCGCTACCGGTATTGGCAATGCTGTCGCGTCGCACGTAGCTCATGGGCGCATCCCCGGAGGTCGTGCGCAGGCTGGCCCGGATGATCACGTAGTCGGTGGTCAGGGTAAAGTCAAAAACGCCGGTCTGGTTGCTGAGGGTATCCAGGCGCGTGCCGTCAGGGCCATAGACCCCCAGGTGCGCGGTAAGCGGGTCCGGAGTGCTCATGTCCTTGAGCGTTTTGTCGGTCTCGTTGTTTTGCACGTCAAGGCGAACCTTGGGCACGTAGGTGACGGTCAGGCTCTCGGTCTGGCTGTTCTGCCCGGCCGTGGTGCTCTTGGCATGTTCGGTGAAGCTCGCACTGCCACTATAGCCTGAGGCCGGGACCAGCCAGAAG
>Ga0102962_1000135_pt1 | contig 42246 bp, 30 predicted proteins | sample SalPonF2_C_D2_MG_FD_84519 | JGI IMG/M metagenome (GOLD analysis project Ga0102962, IMG submission 84519) | Salt pond soil microbial communities from South San Francisco under conditions of wetland restoration - Salt Pond MetaG SF2_C_D2_MG ...
AGATGGTGGAATCCTGGCCACCATCGGAAAACCTGCTAACGAATAGTCATATTATGAAACTAAATATTCCTTACGTACGGGCATTCTGTGCAGGAGGCTTACTATTAAGTCTCCTCTCATGCTCTATGCAAAAGTCAACATTTACACTTACCAATAACTCGAATATTGCTCGATCTGATGAACCCATTACGCTGTCCCGGGAGAGCATAATTGAAAAGGCCGGCCGAATTCCGGAGGGAAAAGCCCCTATCCTGACCAGTGCTCAGGGTGATACCATCCCATCGCAGTTGGATGATTTAAACGGAGACGGCTCTTGGGACGAATTCGCGTTTCTGGCAAACGTTCCCGTGAACGCCAGCATCAAAGTAAATCTGAAATTCATTGCCAACAATCAATACCCGGATTTTAAACCGCGTACTAATATTCGTTTTGGCGTTAAAGATAGTAATGGTATTAGAAATCGAAAGCATCTTACGCTTACACGGGATGAACTGCCCGTTCCCATGTATACCCGCTTCCAGATGGACGGACCAGCTTGGGAAAATGACAAAGTGGGTTTTCGTCATTATATTGACGGTCGAAATCCTGTGGATCTCTATGGCAAAATATCCACGGAAATGGCGTTGGATACGGTGGGGATTTCCCCGAAAGGAAACTTGGTAGACAATTATCATGTATTAAAATACTGGGGGCGTGACATATTAAGTGTTGGCAATTCCTTGGGTATTGGTGGCCTGGCCATGTTGAATAAGGGAAAAGCTGTACGCCTGGGAATTCGAATGGATGCCCCAAAAAGCAATATAGATACTACCAAATACGATCTCATAACGGAAGGACCGGTTCGATCTATCTATGAATTAACATATAAGGGATGGCATGTTGGTAATCAAAAGTATGATGTCGAAGATCAGGTATCAATTTGGGGCGGACATTATCGCTATGACAATAAAGTTACCGTCCATCATAGGAATACGAAGCCGGATACCCTTATTGTAGGCTTGGTAAATAGCAATAATGATAAACCCTTGATGATACTGGATAGTGCACCCGATTGGATCGGAATAGCGACCCATGACAAGCAAACGTATGACAAGGTGTGGTCTTTGGGTTTAGGCCTGATCATGCCAGAAAAAGACTATCTTTCTTATCAAAAAGCTCCCGAGGATGGTCCCGGCATCACAACGAGTTATAATGCCCTATTAAAAGCAAAAAATGATAGTGCAATCAAATACTATGTTTTAGCCGGATGGGAAGTTAGCAATAAAAATTTTGCTTATAGGAACTATTTCAAACGTTTTGCTAGCAGGGAGATACAAAAAATCCAGGAACCTGTGAGCATACAATAGATTGATAAACAGTATTTAAGTTCAAATAAATGAGTAATAAAAAAACGACGATTCACGATATTGCAAATGAGCTGGATATTACAGCTTCAACCGTTTCAAGAGCTTTACAGGATAATCCGAGAATAAGCGATTCTACTAAAAAATTAGTCCTGGAAACAGCAGAAAAACTTAATTATCAGCCCAACAGTATTGCGGCCGCTTTAAGGAAAGGTAAAAGTAACATTATTGGAGTCATTATACCTATGGCCGACCGTGACTTTTTCGCTTCTGTCATACGCGGTGTTGAAGAAATTGTAAATAAATCCGGATACAGGGTTATCATTAGCCAATCAAACGATTCTCCGGAAAAAGAAAAATCAAATATCAAAGCGCTCTTAGAATCCCAGGTCGATGGAATACTGGCTTCTTATGCGAAAGCAACAACCGAATTTGAACATTACGAAGAAGTGGTGAAACGCGGTGTTCCGCTTATCTTATTCGATCGTCTGCATGAAACATTGGAATCACTACCGGTTCGAGCTGTCGTAATTGACGACTATCTGGGGGCCTATAAAGCTACGGAGCATCTAATAGAACAGGGATGCAAACGTATTGTCCATTTTTCGGGCCAGCAACATATCAGCATTTATAAAGAACGACGGCGTGGCTATGAAGAAGCTTTGAAACGAAATGATCTTCCGGTTGATGAATCTCTGATCATTGAAAGCAATCTTAAACTTGAAGCCGGTCGTGAGCTGGGTAAAAAATTGTTATCATGGGACAAACTACCTGATGCCATCTTCTCAGCTAGTGATTACGGTGCTGTGGGAGCAATGGAAATTTTTAAAAAGCATGGTATTAAAATACCAGATGATATTGCTCTAGTAGGTTTCAGTAACGAATCATTTACAAGTTTTGTTGAACCCTCTCTTACAACTGTTGATCAGCATGGCGAAAAAATGGGTCAAATTGCTGCGGAATTATTTCTGGAGCAAATGGATAAGAAGGACGCTACTCTCACCCAAAGTAAAACGGTGCTGAACCCTGAATTAATAATCCGTGAATCTTCGAAGAAGAAGACGCAATAATCTGCTGAAAAAGATAAAAAAACACTCGATTTTTGTTGAAAAAAAGTAGTTGAATTGGTTAATTGCGCAATCGATTGCGTAACAATTATTAAATTTTTATATGAGCTCATTTATTTCAGAAAATTTTCTTCTACAAACTCCTACCGCTGAAAAGTTATATCATGAATATGCGGAATCTCTTCCTATAATTGATTATCACTGTCACCTCCCTCCTGCAGAAATTGCGAATGATAAGAATTTTGATAACTTAACCAAGATTTGGCTGGATGGAGACCATTACAAATGGCGTGCAATGCGCACATTGGGTATTGATGAAAAATTTATAACCGGATCGGCCTCTGATAAAGAAAAATTTATAAAATGGGCTGAAACAGTGCCTTTCACCGTTAGAAATCCTCTTTATCACTGGACTCATATGGAACTAAAAAATTATTTTGATGTCGAGGATTTGCTCAGTTCCGAAAATGCAGAAGAAATTTATAACAATTGTTCGGCTAAACTCAAAGGTGGCGAGTATAGTACTCAGAGTCTGATTCAAAAAATGAATGTGGAAACAATTTGCACTACTGATGATCCTGTTGACTCTTTAGAGCATCATGAAGCGCTGGAACAGAGTGATTTCGAAACCAAGGTATACCCTGCTTTTCGTCCTGATAAAGCCTATGACTTTGACAACATTGCGGCCTACAATCGCTACCTGGAAGAACTTGAAAAGGTAAGCAATACCGATATTTCTACCTTATCAGATCTCTTGGGGGCGCTGGAACAGCGTATAGCATATTTTCACAGTTATGGTTGTCGCCTCTCAGATCACGGAGTTGAAAAAATTTACTCTACTGAAATTACATCATCCGAACTGGAACACGCATTTGAACGGCTTCGAAATGGCCAGACTTTAAATACCGATCAAAAGAAAGGATTGTCTTATCATATCCAGCTGGAATTAGCTAAAATGTACGATGCTAAAGGCTGGGTGCAACAATATCATTTGGGAGCTTTGAGAAATACAAATGACCGGATGCTGCAAGAGCTGGGCCCAGATACCGGTTTTGATTCTATTGGTGATTTCTCGCAAAGTCAAACGCTCGCTAAATTTTTAAATGAACTGGACTCGACCGATCAGCTCACGAAAACTATACTGTATAATCTCAATCCCAGTGACAATGAGATTATGGCAACTATGATCGGCAATTTCAATGACGGTTCTATTAAAGGGAAAATGCAATTTGGATCTGCCTGGTGGTTTTTAGATCAAAAAAACGGTATTGAAAGTCAATTAAATGCTCTTTCAAATATGGGGTTATTGAGTTGCTTTATCGGGATGCTAACCGATTCCCGCAGTTTCCTTTCATATCCCCGACACGAGTATTTCCGCAGAGTATTATGCAATATGATTGGTAACGATGTTGAAAAAGGACTGTTACCAAATGACCTTCCGTGGCTTGGTAAAATTGTCTCGGATATATGTTATCATAATGCAAGTGAATATTTTAATTTTTAAAAAAAGTACGATATGAAAAAAGTTATTACGTTCGGCGAAATCATGCTTCGGCTTTCACCTCCCGGGTATCTTCGTTTTTCACAAGCCAACTCTTTTGATGCTATTTATGGTGGAGGGGAATCAAATGTAGCCGTTTCACTGGCAAATTATGGAGTTCCGGTTGAGTTTGTCACCCGGCTTCCCGAGAACGACATCGGTAAGTGTGCCATGATGGCAATGCGAAAACGTGGAGTTGGAACTAATAATATTGTTTACGGGGGAGAACGTCTGGGTATTTATTTCCTGGAAACCGGAGCCGTAAGCCGTGGAAGCAAAGTAATTTACGATCGGGCACATTCCGCTATCTCAAGCATCAAAAAGGGGATGATTGACTGGGAAAACGTATTTAAGGACGCCCAGTGGTTCCATTGGACCGGTATTACGCCCGCTATTTCTCAAGGAGCAGCCGATGTTTGCCTGGAAGCAATACAGGCTGCCAATGAATTGGGAATTACAGTATCTACCGATTTAAATTATCGGGCTAAGTTATGGAATTATGGAAAAGAACCGGGAGATATTATGCCTGAATTAGTATCGGGCTGCGATATTATCCTCGGCAATGAGGAAGACGCCGAGAAACATTTTGGCATCCAACCCGAAAATGTAGATGTTACCCAGGGAGAATCGATGGACAGTCAGGCTTACCTATCGGTTTGTAAACAGTTAATGGAGCAGTTCCCAAAGGCTCAAAAAATTATTACTACGTTACGGGGCTCAATCAGTGCTTCTCACAACAGTTGGTCGGGTGTGCTTTATAATGGGGATGAGTTTTTAGAAGCCCCAACATACCAGATTACCCATATCGTCGATAGAGTGGGCGGTGGAGACTCTTTTATGGGGGGACTAATCTATGGGTTACTTACATATGAGACGGATCAAAAAGCGCTTGATTTTGCTGTAGCTGCTTCTTGTCTTAAGCATACTATTTATGGTGATGCTAATCTCTCAACGGTTGCTGAAGTTGAAAAATTGATGGAAGGCGATGCGTCGGGACGGGTATCACGCTAAATAGGAAACGCTCAAAATTCGATAAAAAAACAAATTTCTGAAATCAATATTTGATTTACAACAGGGCATTGTATTTTCTTTGTAAATTGATGGTTGATTTTGAAAAAATAAATTTATTATGGCTCGATTTTCAAGAATAAAAGTGGCAACGGTTATGGAAGAAACCGGACTGGTTCCCCTCTTCTATCATCACGATATATCAACCAGTAAAGAAGTGTTAAGAGCCTGCTATAAAGGTGGTGCACGACTTCTTGAGTTCACCAATCGTGGAGATTTTGCCCATGAAGTGTTTGCAGAACTCAACAAATTTGCTGCAGAAGAACTTCCCGAAATGATTTTAGGTGTTGGCTCGGTACCCGATGCGGGGACGGCATCTCTATATATGCAACTGGGTGCAAATTTCGTGGTCTCTGCCATGTTACATTCGGATATCGCCAAAGTATGTAACCGGAGAAAGGTCCTGTATTCACCCGGTTGTGGATCTCTGTCCGAAATTTCAAAAGCCGAAGAATTGGGAGCTGAAATTGTTAAAATATTCCCCGGAAGTCAGCTGGGCCCCGGATTTATAAAAGCGGTCAAAGGGCCTTGTCCCTGGACCAGTATCATGCCCACCGGTGGAGTTACTGCACAAAAAGAAAATTTACAGGCTTGGTTCGAGGCAGGAGCTACTTGTGTAGGAATGGGGTCTAAACTCATAACGAAAGAATTTCTGGCTACTCAGGATTACAATGGACTTGAAAAGCATGTAAGAAATACCTTAAATCTGATCCAATCTCTGAAAAAATAATTTATGATCTTCTCCCTAACCATTGTAAAAACTAAAACTATTCTATAACAATTTATCGTATGTGTTATAATCTAAATATTTGTATCCGATGAAATCTACCAAACGCTTTTATGTAGTAGTATTGCTGGTATTCTTAGGCCAAATATTGATTTCATGTGGAAAATCGAATGTACGTGTTATTAAACTGGCGAGTGCGCTTTCTCCCTCCCACCCTGTTACTAAAGCCATGAAGTATATGGCCAAGCAGCTCAAAAAGAAATCTGATGGTAAGTTACAAATCAAGGTTTATCCCAGTGGTCAATTGGGAGATGAGCGGGAAGCCCTAGAATTGCTTCAGATCGGGAGTATTGGCATGACAAAAGTATCTGCTGCCGCAGTGGAGAGTTTTAATCCCAATTTTAAGGCTATTGACATGCCTTATATTTTTAAAAACGATCAGCAACGTTTTAGAGTGCTCCGAAGTAAAATAGGAAAAAGTTTATTGCTGGGCTCTCAAAAATACTGGATGCGTGGGCTCTGTTATTACGATGCCGGCAGCAGAAGTTTCTACAGTACCAATAAGCCTATTCGGAAGCCAAGCGATCTTAAAGGGATGAAAATTCGTGTGCAAAATAGCGATATTGCTGTTCAAATGGTTCAACAATTGGGAGGATCTGCAACGCCGGTACCATTTGGAGAACTGTACTCGGCCCTACAACAAGGTGTGGTAGATGGAGCTGAAAACAATCCCCCAAGCCTTTATTTTTCCCGTCAATATGAAGTTTCTAAGTATTATTCGCTGGATAAACATACTTCAATACCTGATGTGTTGTTTATAAGTACCATTCTTTGGAATCAGCTTAATTCACAACAACAAAAATGGATTCAGGAAGCCGCTGACGAATCTGCTAAATACGAGCGTAAGTTGTGGGCCCAGCTTACAAAGAAATCTTTGAAAGAAATTAAAGAATCCGGGGTCAAGATCATCCATCCTGATAAAAGTCTTTTTGCTAAAAAGGTTCAACCTATGTATGAAAGATATAAAACAGAACACCCGGATCTGTATAAGAAAATTCAAGCAATTATTCAGATGCAAAACGATAGTCTTTCAGCTAAAAACGATTCTTTATGAAAAAACTCAGGGTGTTTCGAGAAACAATAGATAAGTGGCTTGGCTATTTACTATCCATACTAATGGCTTTAATGGTATTGGATGTGGTTTGGGGAGTCGTTGCAAGATATTTGCTTAATAACCCAAGTTCTTTTACGGATGAATTAGCCGGCTATCTATTAATTTGGGTAGGACTTCTGGGAGCAAGTCTCGCTTCCGGAAAAGGAATGCATTTGGCTATTGATTTGCTCCCTCAAAAACTTGAAGGTAAGAAAAAGCAGCGGTTAGAAATTGTAATTGAGGTACTTATTTTCTTATTCGCTCTGAGCATCCTGGTAATTGGAGGCATACGCTTAGTATATATTACGCTTAAGCTCGGTCAAACATCTCCTTCACTTGGCCTTCCTTTGGGATATGTTTATCTGGTATTACCCCTTAGTGGAATATTCATCATGTTTTATTCGGCGATAAATATTCTCGAAGAGCTTAATGATGAACTACAAGAAGAATTAGAAATAGATTAAAATATTATGGGAATTTGGGAAATATTAATTCTGGTTGCCAGCTTCATAATTTTAATTGCCATCGGTGTTCCTATTGCCTATAGCATTGGTATCTCCTCTATTTTAACCATGCTTGCCGGAATCTTACCTATTCCCGCTCTAACAACGATGGCGGAACGCATGGCAGCAGGACTAAATAGTTTTACCTTGCTGGCCATTCCATTTTTTATACTCGCTGGACAACTAATGAACCGGGGTGGTGTAGCTACAAAGCTAATCGATTTTGCCAAATCCTGGGTTGAAATGCTCCCCGGCGGATTGGCCTATGTAAATATTATTGCCGCTATGCTGTTCGGAGCTGTATCCGGATCCGCCGCTGCCGCAGCTTCAGGTATCGGTGGTTTTATGATTCCCCGTATGAAAGATGAAGGCTATGACAAGCCTTTTAGTGCGGCCGTCAATATAACTTCTGCCACGACAGGGCTCGTAATCCCCCCCAGCAATATCCTTATTGTCTATTCGCTGGCAAGTGGCGGCGTGTCTATTGGGGCTCTCTTTCTGGCTGGCTACATCCCCGGTATTATTGCCGGACTAGCTTTGATGACGGTTGCCGGCATTATTGCTTTAAAGAATGATTATCCGGTTGGAAATAGACCTTCTTTAAAAACAATGGTTTTTCGTTTTTTAGACGCTTTACCAAGCTTGTTTATGATTGTATTGGTGATAGGTGGCATCATTGCAGGTATCTTTACCGCCACTGAGGCCTCTGCGATTGCAGTCATTTACACACTGATTTTATCAATGGTTTTTTACAAGAAGATTAGCTTTAGTGACTTGCCGGAAATTTTATTGGAGTCGGTGCTTACGACTTCTATAGTGATGCTGCTTATCGGAGCTTCCATGGGCATGTCATGGATTATGTCTTATGAACAGATACCACAGACCGTTAGTGCCGCTATTCTCTCTGTAAGTCATAATGAAATTATTGTGCTCTTGCTCATAAATTTAATTCTGTTGTTTGTGGGTATGTTTATGGATATGACACCGGCTGTTTTGATCTTCACTCCTATTTTCCTTCCTATAGTCACCCAATTCGGAATTGACCCAATACAGTTTGGTATTATCATGGTGCTCAACCTTTGCATAGGTCTCTGCACCCCTCCTGTTGGCTCTGTGCTTTTTATTGGTTGTAGTGTAGCCGAAATCAGGATCGAAGAAGTAGTAAAACCGCTAATCCCCCTATTTTTTGCAATGATTGTTGCCTTGATGCTTGTAACCTATATCCCTCAGCTTAGTCTTTGGTTACCCCATCTGTTTGGCTTTTAGAAAAAATCTCATCATTAATTTTGCTTTATTATGACAAAACTATTGAATAGAAATACAGCAGAACTTGAATCTTGCTCTGCTCCAAATCGAATTCTGCAATTTGGAGAAGGTAATTTCCTGCGGGCTTTCGTAGATTGGATGATTGATATCATCAATGAAAAAACCGCATTCAACAGCTCCGTAACAATTGTTCAACCCATTCCCAATGGCATGACGGATGTACTGAATAAACAGGATGGTCTGTATCATGTACTACTTGAAGGAATCAAAGATGAAAAGCCACACTCCGAAAAACGGCTGATTACTTCGGTAAAGGAGGGTATCAATCCATATAATAATTATGAAAAATATCTGAAATTGGGAGAAAATCCTGATCTCGAGTTTATATTTTCAAATACGACCGAAGCAGGAATTGCTTTTGATAAAGAAGACACTTCATTCGAAGAAATACCCAACAGTTTCCCCGCAAAACTGACGGCTCTGCTCTACCGCCGGTTCAGATATTTCGAAGGGGATCCTGACAAAGCACCTGTAATTATTCCCTGTGAACTCATTGACCGCAATGGTGATAACCTGAAAAATTATGTGCTGAAGTATGGGAAACTCTGGGAACTCGAAGAGGACTTTAATCATTGGATTGACGAGCATTGTATATTCTGCAATACCCTGGTTGATCGCATTGTCCCCGGTTACCCAAGTGAAAGAGCTGATAAGCTAACATCTGATATAGGATTTGATGATAATCTTATCGTCGTTGGTGAATATTTTCATCTCTGGGTTATTGAAGCACCCAAAAGCCTTAAAAAGCTGATACCTTTCGAAGAGGCGGGACTTAATGTCGTTTTTGTTGATGATCTAACGCCCTATCGTACCCGGAAAGTTCGTATCCTGAATGGACTTCACACTAGTATGGTTCCCGTTGGCTATCTTAATGGCAATCGTACGGTGAAAGAGGCTGTTGAGGATAAAGTTGTTGGTCCATATCTGGGCAAAGAATTATTTGAAGAAATTATTCCCACTCTCGATCTCCCCGATGATGAATTGGGAGATTTTTCCCGTGATATACTAAGTCGCTTTAGAAACCCCTATCTTAACCATGAGCTAAGTGCTATTGCACTGAATTCTATTTCGAAATTTAAGGTGCGGGTTCTCCCCTCTTTGATTCAATTTTATGAAATGAATGATGAATTGCCGGATCGTTTAACTTTTGCACTGGCTGCCATGATCTGCTTTTACAAAGGCCAATGGAAAGGAACAGAGATACCCCTGAACGATTCAGAGGATGTCATCGATTTTATACAAAAGGCATGGGAAAAAGAGGACCTTCAAGAAACCGTTAAAACGATACTTGCCCATAGCGACTTTTGGGACAGAAATCTAAATAAGATTTCTGGACTTACTCAAAAAACTTCAGATTATATCAGCAGGATGAAGAAACAAGGTATTACATCCGCGATCCATTCCATCAGCGAATAATTTTGCAGATAATGGAATTGCTTTAAAACTCATTATTTACCAGGTAATTGTATGATGCACTTTGAACAAACGTGGAGATGGTTCGGCTCTTACGACACTATCCCGCTCTCTGATATCAAACAAACAGGCGCTACCGGAATTGTTACGGCTCTTCATCACATTCCACACGGAGAAGTCTGGCCGGTAGACGAAATCAAAGAACGTCAAAAAATTATTGAAGAGGCTGGATTACAATGGTCTGTTGTAGAGAGCATTCCTGTGCATGAGGATATCAAAAAGCAGACAGGTAACTTTCAGACTTATATAGAGAATTATAAGCAATCAATTCGTAACCTGTCACAATGTGGAATACACACAGTCTGTTATAACTTTATGCCTCTGACGGATTGGACGAGAACCGATCTTAATCATCGTTTGGATGATGGATCCACTGCCCTGAGATTTGATAAGACGGCATTTGCAGCGTTTGAACTTTTTATCCTGGAGCGTGAAGGTGCCGAACAAGACTATTCGCCCGATCAGCAGGAAAAATCCAAAGCTTATTATGAGTCCCTCGATACGGAAGCCGTCTCTATGCTGATAGATACTGTGCTCTTGGGATTACCCGGCGATGAAGAAATGACGATTGAAAAATTTAGGCAACGGCTGCGGGAATACGAAGATATAGGTGAGCAAGAACTTCGGTCTCATCTTAATCATTTTTTAAAAGAAATAATACCGGTAGCGGAAGAAGAAAATGTACGAATGGCCATCCATCCGGACGATCCCCCCTTTTCATTATTCGGGCTTCCCCGGATTGTAAGCACAGAGTCTGATGCATTGCAACTACTCCATGCCGTTGATTCACCCTACAATGGACTCACCTTTTGTACTGGTTCTTATGGAGCTCGAGCTGACAACGATTTACCCGGTATGGTCGAACGATTGGGTAACCGAATCAATTTTATTCATTTGCGAAGTGTAAAGCGAGATGGAGACGGCAGCTTTCAGGAAGCCCGGCATCTGGAAGGGGATGCAGACATGTATAATGTAATGCTGACTCTTATAAAAGAACAAGAACGTCGGGAAGCCGAAGGGCGGGAAGATCTTACAATCCCAATGCGACCGGATCACGGGCATCGTTTGTTGGATGATCTAAAACGGGAATCATATCCGGGTTATTCCGGCCTCGGACGCCTCCGTGGTTTGGCTGAATTGCGTGGCTTAGAAATGGGAATAAGAAAAACACTACGCGCCTTTTAACTTCTGGGTAAAAAATATTTACAAAAAAGGAAAGTTCCTGTATCTGAGTAACATCGCTTTTAAAGTTACCATTGATTCTTTACCTTGGCGCAACCGATTGCGGATGACCCGTAACATAAATTTTAATTCAAACTTAAGTGATCTATCGTGTTTGAAAAATTTGATTTAAGTAATAAAACAGCGGTCGTAACAGGTGGGACTGGTGTTTTAGGTGGCGCAATGGCTAAAGCATTATCTAAAGCGGGGGCAAATGTCGGCATTCTGGGCCGTGACGAAACAAAAGCAGAAAATAAAGTCCGGCAAATTACGGAGGCAGGAGGTAATGCTATCCCTCTGATAGCCGATGTTTTAAATGAGGAACAGCTTCAATCGGCAAAAGCTAAAGTTATTGATCGTTGGGATACCATCGATATTTTGGTAAATGCTGCGGGTGGCAATATGCCTAATGCCACTGTTAACCCCGACCAATCTATTTTTGATATTTCGCGTAAGGCTCTTGAAAAAGTTGTTGATGTCAATTTCCTGGGATCTTTCTATGCGACACAAATCTTTGCCAAGCCTATGATAGATAATAAGAAAGGCTCTATCATAAATATCTCTTCAATGGCGGCAGAACGTCCCATGACACGCGTTATGGGGTATGCGGCGGCTAAGGCATCGATTGACAATTATACCAAATGGCTGGCCACTGAATTTGCCACAAAATACGGAGAGGGAATTCGTGTAAATGCGATTGCTCCCGGTTTTTTCATTGGTGAACAAAATCACGATCTATTGTTAAATGAAGATGAATCCCTAACCGATCGTGGGAGTACCATTATTGAACATACACCAATGAAAAGGTTCGGAGAACCTGAGGATTTGGCCGGAACGTTAATCTGGTTATGCAGTGAAGCATCCGCTTTCGTAACTGGAACAGTGATACCCGTCGATGGTGGTTTCAGCGCTTTTAGCGGTGTTTAGTTAGACTCGCTCACATTCAAATATCTACACAATACGCCAATCTATGGACGTATTGCAATACGTCCCCACATTGTTGAACCAGAAACCTGAAACAGAACGGTTTATTTCTTTTCTGGCTGTCCATTCAATTTTGGATGTGATCCCAGTCATCTGTTCTAAACGGCGAAGCGGGTAACCCCTGCTCATTATATAAATTAGCGTTTTCAGGGTTATCGGCCCATGCATATCGCACAGCAACCGGATTAGAAACTTTATCACTCCATACAATTACTTTATTACCCTCAATTTTAGCATTTGCCCAAACAAAGTGGTGGTCAGGCCCTGAGATAGCAAACCCCTTCGGTTCTTCGCTACCTTTTGCGACCATGCCACTCCCGATATTAGAGAAAGTCAATACAACCTTCCCACTCTCTTTCTCCATGGATTGATAGGATGGCCCGGAAAAAACAATATTATTATCATTATAAGCTACTTTTTCAGCAGACAGGGCTAATCTTTTTCCCACATCTTTTTTATCAAACGGATGAATATCATTCCATTCGCCTATATCAATGGTTACGGCCATCCCTGTATTGGGCAAAGATAAGGTTTTACGCTGAGATTCCCGTAACAGGGCCCAGTCGCTTTGAGATGGCTCTTTCCTGGCCTCCATGTAATTAGGCAACTGCACAAAAATGAAGGGGAAATCTCCCTCATTCCATTGCTCACGCCAGTTCTTTATCATCGTAGCAAAGAGATTATGGTATTCTTTAGGTTTGCTCGCATTCGATTCTCCCTGGTACCATACGACGCCTTTGATGCGATAATTTTGTAAAGGTGCAATCATAGCATTATACAAACCAGATGATTTCCAGCGCACAAAAGTTTGGGAAGGAGCAGGTTTCATTTGAGCGCCCAGATGGAATTTCCATTCCTTTTTCAGGCTTATCCACTGTCCACCGGCAGTAATATCGTAGGGTTTATCAGGAACAAAACCGCCGCGCCCTCCAACGTTGATCACTCTGATGACGATAGTATTGCTCCCCTCTTTTAGTACTCCTGCCGGAATATTGTATCGACGCCGGGGATACTGATAACTTGTGGAACCTACAAAGGTACCATTGATAAAAACAGAATCCGCATCAACAATTCTCCCAAGTCGAATTATTGCAGGTTTACCCACCATCGAAGCAGGGATATCAACTTTTTTTCTAAACCATACCGAACCGTTTATATTTCCTAAACGAGTATCATCCCAATAGCCGGGGATTTTCATTGTCGACCAGTCATCCGTATTAACATCAGGCCTAAACCAGGGGTGGTGTCCCTTGCTGTAACCAACATCCTTTTTCTGTAATGTCTGATACCAAGCCTGTGTTTTTTGCTGTTCTTCGTGCCTTATTTTTGACACCCATGCCGTATCTTTAAAATGCTGACTTTCTTTATAATAATCCGGGAACTGACCTTTTAAAGCTTTCTGGCTTATCCAGGATTGGGCGGGCGACCCACCTACGCTGGCATTGATGATACCAATCGGGATATGGTATTTCCGGTAAATATACTTGGCAAAAAAGTATGCAGCTGCTGAATAATCACCTACCGTCTGAGAATTGGTCATCACCCATTTTCCTGATGTGAGAATATTTTGAGGTCCTGCAAAAGTGTAACTTTGAGGTACATCGAAATAACGTATTTTATCGTTTTTAGCATTATCAATTTCACTCTGATATACCTCGCGAAAGCTATGCATCGTATGCTCCATATTTGACTGGCCAGAGCTTATCCATACATCTCCAACCAATATGTTATGAAGCGTTATAGAGGTGTTATTCCCTATAATCATCATTCTATAGGGTCCACCCGGACTTAAATCTGCCAATGTCACTTTCCACTTTCCGTCATTATTGGTTACCGCATGATAGCTTGTTCCATTAAAAGTGACAGAAATGTTTTCACCTGGTTTGGCCCATCCCCAAATGGGAACATTAGCGTTGCGCTGCAAGACCATACCATCACTCACTAATTTTGGCACACTCAGCTGTCCAAAGACAGAGACAGGTACAATTAAGACAATACATGCTACTAAAAGCTTAATCCGTTTGAACATTGGTAAATAGCCGTTTATTTAAGGTTAAATTAAAACGATTCACAAGAAGAATGGCTCGAATCAATTCCCAACGCTTCCTGCCAGAGAAGTAAATTTTTTAAAAAAATCCATCGGATGGCAATTTTAACCATCCGATGGATCCAAACAAAACTAAATGTACTGGTTGATCAGATTCTCATAGAATTCTTGTCGACCACTGATTTGTTCAGGATCTCCATTTGATTCTGCAAGATTTCTTAAATCTTCGAGACTGAGCTCACCATTTTCGAAAGCCGCTCCATTTCCGGAATCATAAGAAGCATAACGCTTTTCACGAAGCTTCTTGTAATCAGAATCTTCCAAAATAGCACGAGCAGTTTTCAGAGCCCGGGCAAAAATATCCATCCCTCCGATGTGAGCATAAACCAAATCCTCGAGATCAGTAGAATTGCGACGAATCTTAGCATCAAAGTTTATGCCGCCGGTTTCAAAACCACCATTTTGAAGGATCACCAACATAGCTTGAGTTACTTCGAAAATATCTGCGGGAAATTGATCAGTATCCCATCCATTTTGATAGTCACCGCGATTGGCGTCGATACTACCCAGCAAGCCAGCATCAGCAGCTACCTGCAGCTCATGTTCAAATGTATGTTTGGCGAGAATTGCGTGATTAACCTCGATATTGACTTTAAAATCGTCATCCAGGCCGTATTCACGTAAAAACCCAACGACCGTCGAAGTGTCAAAATCATATTGATGCTTCATAGGCTCCATCGGTTTAGGCTCGACCAGGAAAGTGCCCTCAAATCCATTTTTACGAGCATAATCTTTAGCCGTATGAAGAAAGCGTGCCAAATGATCACGCTCACGTTTCATATCCGTATTAAGCAGAGTCTGATAACCTTCACGTCCGCCCCAGAACACATAATTGGAGCCTCCTAATTCGATTGTAGCATCCAGCGCCCGCTTGACCTGAGCTGCAGCATGAGTTACCACATCAAAATCGGGATTGGTAGACGCCCCGTTCATATACTTGGGATGACTAAACAGGTTTGCCGTACCCCAAAGCAACTGAACACCGCTTTCTTCCTGTTTCTGCTTAGCATAATCCACCATGGTCTGCAATCTTTTTTCAGACTCTTGAATGGTATCCGCCTCGTCGACTACATCCACATCATGGAAGCAGTAAAACGGAACCTGCAACTTAGTAATGAATTCAAAAGCGGCATCCATCTTGGCACGAGCTCGATCAATTGGATCGTCATAATTCATCCACGGGTAAACACGAGTGCCCCATCCAAAGGGATCGCCCCCCTGCTCATTAAACGTGTGCCAATAAGCCACGGCAAAACGCAAAATCTCACGCATCGTTTTATCTCCCACTTTTTCGGTGGGATTATAATACTTAAAAGCCAAAGGATTATCTGAGTCCGCTCCTTCAAAAGGAATTTCATCAATACCTTCAAAAAATTCAGTTGTCCCAATCGTAGTATCCATAATCATTAATTTTTATTGTTATCTATAACTCATATTATTTATTAAATAATATGTTTTAAAAATCTAATTCCTTCTCTAATACATTATTCCAAGTTTCATATGACCGTTGGTAGGCCTCCTGTTTACGAGCATCGGGTGTCAGCGTAGCAATTTTCTCTAAATTCCTGAAAGCTTCCTCCCGGGTTTTGAAAATTCCGGTACCGAGGCCGGCACCTATAGCTGCTCCCAAAGCACCATTACTATCATAAAGTTCAACTGTAGCACCGGTCGTATTAGTGAAAGCCTCCCGAAAGAGTGGACTTTGGAACATATTATCGCTCCCCACCCGAATCGTGTCAATATCCATTCCCATTTCCCTCATCACCTGTAAACCATAACTCAGAGAAAAGGCGATGCCCTCTTGTGCTGCACGCATGATATGGGCATCTCCATGAATATTGAAATTCACATTCCGCAATAAGCCTCCGATATTCCGATTCTCAAGCACACGTTCCGGCCCATTTCCAAATGGTAACACTACTACTCCTTCAGCTCCAACAGGAAGCTCAGCAGCCAACTCATTCATTCGGTCGTAACTGTACTGTCCATTAAACAATTTATTTTTCAGCCAGCTATTTTGTATCCCGGTTCCATTGATGCATAACAACACGCCATAACGCGGCTGCCCTTGTTCATTATTTACATGCACAAAGGTATTTACACGGGATTTGTCATCATAAATCGGTTTATCAGTAACTCCGTAAATAACGCCGGAAGTTCCCGCCGTAGCAGCAACTTCTCCCGGATCTAAGACGTTTAATGATAATGCGTTATTCGGTTGATCTCCCGCACGATATCCAATTGGAACACCCGATCGTAATCCCAGTTCTTCAGCAGCCTTGTTATTGAGTTCTCCGGATACAGAAAAGTTGGGATCATACTCAGGAAGTAATTCTGCTGAAATTCCATAATGATCCAGTAATTTATAAGCGATATCACTGGATTTATAATCCCAGAAAATACCCTCAGAAAGCCCTGATATGGAGGTTTTTATAGCGCCTGACATTCTCATGGCAATATAATCGCCCGGCAACATGGCCTTGTGGATCTTGTCAAATACATCGGGTTTATGTTCCCGAATCCATCGTAGTTTTGAGGCCGTAAAATTAGCCGGTGAATTGAGATAATGCTCCAAACAGTATTCCGGACCTAAAGCATCAAATGCTTTTTCTCCTATTTCAACCGCCCGGCCGTCACACCATATAATTGCAGGATGCAATACGTTCTGTTGTTCATCAACTAACACCAGTCCATGCATTTGATAGGAAATACCGATCCCCCCGATTTCATCCGGAAGGGCGGCATTCTGGTTCAAAACTTTTGCTGTTGCCTTTTTTAGATGTTCCCACCAGACGTCAGGATCTTGTTCTGCCCATCCTTTTTGAGGAGATTGAATCTCAAGTTCACTCTCAGGTGAAAAAGCCGAGGCAATCACTTTTCCGTTACCAGCATCAAGTAGACAAGCTTTTACACTGGAACTGCCAACATCATATCCAAGTAATTGCATTATTTATCTATCTTACCATTCGTTAAAAATGTCATTCTTGTAATCGATGAAAATATTTTTTTGATCTTGTTAACCTTAAAAAATACTGGAAAACAATTATAATGCATAACAATTGTACAAATTAGACAAATTTTTTTCTAAAAAAGACAAATATAAAACAAAAACCAAGCTTATTCAGTAATATTTTTTGCAAAAACAACTGTATTTTATGCTATGTATATGAATAGCTCGGCAAGTTGAGGGAGACTCGCTTTGTTTTCATCATAAAAATGAAGATCGTTTCTTGAGAATCATCATATTAAGACAAAAATAACAGTGGTTATACATTTTTTAAACGAGATTTATACACTCATATAAAGCATTTAGCAGTTAAAAACATTGGGAGATAACCTACAATAGAATCTCTTTATCATCCCGTCCCGGCGGTAGGTCAGTCCGGGTTCATCGGGATGAATTGCGCGAGTCCTAAATAATTTTAAACCGCAAACAGACCCCAGATAATCATTACACAATCTCTTAATCAGTGGGTATCATCTTCAGGCATACAGGCATCGAAACGTTAGCTTCTATTCCGGTATCGGATAACTTTCCTGTATTCTTATCGCGTTTGAATACCACGATATTATCAGAATTCATATTAGCCGCCAGCAAGTATTTTCCAGTTGGATCGATCATAAAATTCCGGGGACGTATCCCACCAGTTGAATGCCTGCTAACAAATGTCAGCTGTCCGTTTTCTTGATTGATACTATAAATCACTATTTGATTAAGATCCTCACGCATGGAAGCATAAAGAAACTTACCATCCGGAGAAAGGTGAATGTCGGCACCGGCAATAGGGCCATCGTATCCTTTGGGCAAGGTAGAAATCGATTGGATTTGTTGCATTCGATTATCCTGATACCTGAATGCATATACCAAGCCCCCCATCTCGGTCACTAAATAAGCATACTTCCCATTGGGACTAAAAGTAATGTGACGCGGGCCTACCCCGGGCTTCACTTCATACGTGTGTACGGGGTTCGAATTGAAAGAACCACTATCGGCAGAGAAATCATATTGATACACATGATCGGTACCCAAATCATCAACAATCAGGTATTTATTGTCCGGGGTCAAGTGCGTGCAATGGACGTGCGGTGAGGACTGACGATCTTTGTTTATGCTGCTCCCGTGATGCTGAACCGTAACACTGGCAGAATCCAGAGAACCGTCACTATTGATAGGAAACATGGAAAACGAACCGCTGCTGTAGTTGGCCGCAAAAGCATAACGCCCGGTATGATCCACCGACACATAACAAGGCGATGTTCCTTTGGTTGATGTCGTGTTTAAATGAGTCAAAGAACCGTCGTTTTTGTTGATCGAAAAAGCACTTAGCTTTCCCCCGCTTTGATTGCTATACCGGTATTCGTTAACGGCATACAAATAGTTATGATCCGGAGAAATTGCCAGGTACGAGGGATCGGTAACACCCTTTGTAACACCTAATTGTTTTAAGCTTCCATCGCTTGCGTCAAACTTATACTCGTAGATTCCCTGGCTGGAATCACGGGTGTAGGTGCCTACATACAGGTAATAATCAGAATTCTTTTTCGAAGATGACTGGCAACCGAAAAAAATAAGGGGCACGATGAATGCCATACAAATACCAAACGCTTTCAATAGTTTCATAAATATCAAGTCTTAGTTAATTGTGACTGAAGGCGGTATAATGTAATACGGATTTCGGTGGAATTCCATTTATAGAAACGAGTAAAGCCTAGTCATCGGATGCTGGTCCCTGGCCGCTTGATACCGGGGACTCCCCGCTCTGCAAAGCTGTAGCGTAGTCGAGATCGCTCTAGTTCGACAGCTTCCGGTTGTTACTTGCCTATCTCTTTGTTGGTTGCTCATTGTCACATTGTTCACTGTTCATTGTTTATCTGTCTAACCGTTCACTGCCCATAGGCCCGGTAGGCATACAGGTGGAAATCGCTCTGCACAAAGACTTTGCTGCCTGCCGCATTGAGGTTGTAAAAACCGGAGCCGTCCGGCGGTTGAATAGGTCTGGCCACCCGCTTGCCCGTTTGGGCGTCCCAGACAAACAGTCCCCCGCTGTGGGCATGATAGAGGTAGCCGTCCACGTAGGCCAGGTTCGACTCGGTATGCCCCTGAAAATAATCCTTCCACAGCACCTTGCCAGTCTGCCGGTCCACAGCCAGAATATAATTCCCGTCATTGATGAAGATCTTGCCGTCTCCCAGCGTAAACCGGTAACACCAGTACCCCTCAAGCTTCCACTTTACCTGCCCGGTGGCCGCATCCAGGGCCACGAATTCCCCAGGGCCGTCGGTGGTGCCAGAATATAAAATCCCATTTGTTAGCCTAAGAACTGCATCATAAAATCCTCCTCTATTCGTATGATAGCTCCAGTTAATCTGTTCGGTTTTTTTATTGTATGATACAATCCTGCCTTCAGCATATTCCTTTTTGTTTTTTTTCCAGGCTTCGCTTACATAGAGAGTTGACGATGTAGCTATAATAGTTCGGGCATAGTTTTGAAGTCGAATGGTTTTCTGATATTTGCCTTGTTTGGAGACTACATAGATCACCGAATCATCTCCGGCCAGATAAACATGATTATCATCAACAGCATCCGAGACATAATCATAAAAAAGACCGGCATCATTCTTTTGTTTCCACGCTTTTTTACCTGATTTGATGTCTACGGCAAAATAGTAAGAGCCTTTGTCCTCTTTACCGTATAAGGTTGTTGAGTCATATAAAACAACGTTATTGTTGGCTTCCTTTCCTTCCGGATTAGAATATTGCCAACGCAAGGACCCTGATTGCTGATTCAAACAAACGTATTGCGTATATGGAGCCGTAATAACATATTGGTTACCAAGTATCGCCGGAGCCACAGTTGATATACCGGGATAAGTATATTCATAAGACCAGAGAAGCCGGAGTGGCTCCTCTGGTTTTTTACCATCATGCGACTTTTCATTTAGTAGCCCACAAGTGGATAATGTTGTCAGACATACACAAACTAAAAGAAAATTAATGGTCTTCATCTTATATCCTCATTTAAGTACATGGTCGTGGAGCCAATCATGCGTCTCGTGCATCGGCCGCTCCAGCTGGCCTTTCCGGTTGGCGCCCTGGGTATAGGTGCGCTTGTAGCGCATCAGCTCCAGGTCGTTGTAGCCGCCGTCTCCGCTGTCCCCGTAGTACCAGTTATGTACCTTGTCGTTGGGATTATCCCCCTGGTGCCACACGGCGTAGTACGGCGATAAGACCCCGTCGTTTTTGAGAGGGATGCGGACGGTGGTGGTAACCGTTACCGTTTTCCAGGGATCGCAGTTGGGATCCTCTGAGGCCACAGACCGTTCAAACCCCTCTACATCCAGGGCACCCGGTGGGGAATTATTTGATCCGTCGTCGGTACATCCGCCGATATATTGTTGGCTGACAACGGATTGGGTTTCATAGCGGTAGGAGCCAATCACATAACCCCAGTCGCTATCCAGGTTGTCCAGGGCGGTCCGGCCCCGGTTGTAACGATCGCGCCGGTGCCGGTCGCGGGAGTCGGCCCCGCTGACCAGTCCGTCAGCCAAGTCTGCTTTGGCCTGAAGATCCCAAGCCGTGGCTTCGGCTTTAAAGGCGTATCGTAGCCCCTCATAATAAGATTTGCCCTGTGCTTCATCAGCAGTTGACGGCTGATATATCTCTGGAGCTATACGTACAGGGGTCGGTGTTTTTTCGCTGCCGATTACACTCCGGTAGTTTGCAGGATTTGGCAGGCTGTTAATATGCTGGATCAGACTCCCTTCTCCCTGGATACTATTATCGGCCTGAAGCCTACCCGGTCCGATAAGGTTTTTCAGATTAAGCCCTTGTTCATCCAATCTTCTTATCTGAGTCAGCGTGTCTGCAATTGCACTATAGGTGGCATCAAGATCTTCTGCCGCCATTTTGGCCATATCAGGAGCCGAATCTACAATCGATCGTATGGAGCCTAGCTTGGCCGAGAGGTCATAAGCTCCCAACGTTACTGCAAAAAGCTGACCAAAACCCAAGGCTACATCGGCAACGATAGCCAAATACTTGTTTTGTTCTGTTTCCAAGGCTTGCTCAATAGCCCCTTTACTGTCATCCAGAGTGGGTTTGATATTGCGCATACCACTTACGCTCCCGTTACTGGCTTCGGCCAGAGGGAGGCCTTGGTTGGGTGTGCCTACAGTAACCACCGTAAACTCGGCATGAGCCAGCGTGATCCCGAACTTTTGGATGGTTGTAAGTCCCAGTTGCTGGGCGTCTCCGGCCAGTATCCGCATCAGATATCCGCCGGCAGGCCCCTCACCTATCAGCACAAATCGTATATTCAGGGGTGATCCTGAAAGCAACGATTGGTAAATGGAATAAACTTTACCAATGATCACCGGGGTAATAATACTCTCGAGTTTAGAAGTACTCTCAATATGAGCAAAATTGCCCTTATCTGTCTGTGTAGCCCCCATCAAATCCAGTAGCTCCTGGTTCAAATCAATGGAATAGTCAAACATCCCGCTCCAGTGCGATGGGACTCCCCGCCGGGACCATCCATGCTTGTTGGTCGAAGCATAAACTGCAATATTGATTGTTTGGGCATGGCTTATTGCCGGCATCATCATCCATATGCCCAGGATGATTCCAATAATATGGCTCTTTCTTACTGTTTTCATAGCAACCCTCTTACTTATTATTGATGTTAAAATGTACGTTAATGTTTGTTCTATTGCGAATGGTGCGGGTTTTGACGCTCCACTTCCCGTTTCTCATCCCATAATGCAGGGTCTCGCTACTGGCCATAACGGGGTAGCCCGATACTTTTTTATAATGCATCAGAGACAGGCTTTCCAACTTCCCGTCTTTCCGCACAACCGCTGAACGGATGGGCCGGTTAATCGCCAAATCAATCACTTCTTTATATGCGGCGACGCCTTCTTCGTCATCGGGTCGGGCCTGTGAATCCAGAAGGATATCCCGGCTGTTTAGTTTTTTGAAGCTGATACCCTGTTTTTGCAGCCTGGCAAGACGCTCCGCTACTTTATTGTCTGTCCCGGAAGTGTCACCGGCAGCCTGTTTCAGACTATCCAGAGTGGCCGGATCTATTCGCAGCTTTTCTTTATCCACTTTCATCTGGTAAGCTACTTTTCCACTTTGGGTATAATAGGTTAGTATCCCATCTCCCAATTCAGATCGCACTACCGGGTCATAATCACTTGCATGAGCGGGCATCTCGTCCTTGACGTCTTCATACAGATCTTCCGGCATGGTCAGATCCGCATTGCCTTCCACATATTTACGGGACATGTGCATGTACCCGTCCTGATCGTAGGCGACGACTTCATGAACATTTTCATAATCCAGCATGCGTTCGTTGCCTCCCGCTCCGCTTTTGGCTTTACGAGCTATCACGCCATCCGGCCAATAGCGGCTAAAGGTCATCGTTTTTTGATTATAGGATACCTGCAACGCTACATCGGGAGAGAATTTACCATTTACGGGCTGTTCTTGTCCCGGGGAGCCTTTCCCTGAAATAATACTATTATTACTATCACAGGCAGTGAATATTAAGCCAACTACCAAAAGACAGGCCGGTATAACCAACCCGATTTTCAGTATGTTCTTTATATTGCGTCTTTCTACGGTTTTTGTCATGTTATTCCGTTTTTCATTTCGGTTGATCCCGTCCTGCTGTCGGTTGGTCCCGTACAGGCGGGGTTGATTGAGCGGGCAGCTCTGTTGTTGCAGGGCTGCCCTGCTTTTTTCCGGCCTAAGCCGAAAATTTTATATGTCAAATATCGGTCTTGAAGCAGCTCTTCGATCTACTTTATCAGCATAATCTTTTCTGTTTTGATGATGGTTTTGTGTCCCGGGGAGCCCCGCAGGTGCAACTGTACCAGATATACCCCGCTGGCCCGGCCGGACAAGTCTATCGTGAAATGACGCGGCCCTGCATCAAATCGACCGGAAACCGATTCAATCTTCTGGCCGATAATATTGAACACCTCGGCCCGTACGGTTCCGTCTTCCAGCAGGGTAAATGGGACCGTAGTTGAAGGATTAAAGGGATTGGGATAATTGGGCTGCACAGCAAATTCACGGTCCTCCGGTATAGCCCATGTCCAATTTCTGCGACTGACACGTCTGCCATCTCCGGCAATCATCCGCGCATAAAAATGATATTTCCCTCCCGTCTGCACCGGGAACGAAAATGTCAGATCCGACCCGGATATCCCCTGCAAAATATTGCGTTTACCTTTGGTAATAGAGCCGGAAGGCAGCACGGCATAACAGGCTGTACGGGTTGTATCTATATCAAAAGACGGATGGAGATGCACGGTTACCGCCCGGTAGTCCACATCAACTTGCGGATGAAGTCCGGCGGTTACCGGCTGCTCGTGAACGACCTCCCTGGCCCGTATCATGGCATTCCAGCCGGACAGGTTGGCATTTCCGACTGGGTTCTCGCGCATTGGCAGCCATCTGTCGTTTCCACTATTGAAAAAAGCGGTATGCCCGGGGTTGTTATCATCCAAGCCCACCGCAAAAAAGTTGCCGTCATCGGAATCGTTCCGAATAACGACGCAAAAACTGTCTTGCAAAGCCGACAGGTCATCATATTCATCAACTAAAGAAATCGGCTCAAATTTTAAATTGCCTAACGGTCGCTTAAAGCTATGATGTACCGGCGGAGCCAAAGCATTGCCCGGCCGCCCATGGTGCCACGAATAGATTTGGACCTGTAAATCCCGGTCGGCAACCGGTGGCAATTCCGTTCCCTCCAGTTCGTTCAGGAAAATGCCCTTTACTTCTATGGCATACAGCCAGGCCGACCGCTCTGTCCCGAAGGATACGGCGTAGGCATCGTCTTCGGATCCATCGAGCAACAGATACGAAGCATTTCCGGTAAACACATCCGCAATACCGTCATCGTATGCTTTTGTGACCGTAACACCGGATTTCTTTCCGCGGGCTAAAAGACTGTACGAGGCTGTAACCGTATCTGTCTCTTGCTTCTGGGGATGCGTATTGGAAAAAAGCACTTCCATAGAGCCGTATGGTTGATCTGAAGCCGTCATGGTATTTCCGGTTGTTGATATGATCTGCGGCTCTCTCCCGGGATAGGATGCCACTGCACTAAACTGCAGATCAGAAACAGTTGAATGCGTCTGCAGGCTCAGATAGGATGTGAGTGGAAAGAGCACCGGAATGTGAACCAAATCCGGCAACGATCCGCCGGCAGCACTGGGCAGTTCGTCATAACTGGAGCGAGGTGAGAACCGTATCGAATCCCTTCGGGTATCTTTATACCCCCAGGCCGGATTGGACGACCGGTCGTTAAGCAACAGTGCTTTACCCCAGTTGGTAAACAGCTGTTTAAATTTTATTGATGAGTGGCCACGAAGTAGCTCCCTGAATGCCGGCAAACCTCTTGTTTGGGTCTGTTCAAGATATCGAATTTTATCAAAACCAATTTGCTCAAACAGGTACTCCATGAAAAGAGACGCCCGGGCATAACCGGGAAGCGGATCATCATAATTCCAGCTCAGCAGCGGACGACCGGGATCGTTGAAATAGTCATTGGGGGGCCGGGGCGGAAAACCACAAACAATTTCGGCCAGTTCCGACAGCCCTTCGTCAATAAAAGTATATTGCGGGCTGTCGCCTTCATAATTGGCGTGGATCAGGTGCTGGTATTCATGAGCTATCGTTGACGCAATACGTTTTAAATGAATCTTTTTGTGATAGTACAGCGCCGGATACAAGTCGATATATAGCATATCCCGCTGGTTGGAATGGGGATCGGCGGTCAGGTTGACCGGGTCGAAGAAACCGGCAACATAACTTCCTGTCTGGGCAAAGTTATCCCGGATATTCAATAACAGAATGTCCAGCTGCCCGTCACCGTCGACATCGGGCGGCGAGCCAAAATTAGATTCGTCTATTGAGAGGATACCGGCCCGGGGATCTGTGGATGGGGCGGGTGTATGGTTCTCTAACAAATCCGATAACCTGCTCACGATAGAGGCGACAGGCAAAGAATCCTGCATCTGTTCCAGGGTTTTCGTGGCTATCCAGATAGCCACTTTCGGGGAAACGTACAGGCAGGTTGCATCCAGCCGGTACCAGTGATCGGTATGCAGTACATCCCGGCTATAAAAGGTGTTGTGATCTCCCACATTGGTCGGATTCCTTTTATAACGGTGCCGCCGGAGTCTTTTTAGCTTGTGATGAATACTTTTATAAAAGGATAAGTTAAGTAGCTTATCGGTTATATGGACAACCCGGGGCTTCACGTCGGTTGGTAGGTGCTCGTTTGCCCGGCTTGTCCGACGTAGACCCTGGTGGGGGTAATCTGGGCATACGAAGCTGTATGCATCAATCCCACCACTGCTACAAAAAGTGTACAAAATTTATTATAGCGTCTTCTCATTTTTATTAAAATAGCACGTCAGGCAGCTCAACTAACTTGATTATTTTATTGTATTACTTCTTTCGGTATCGGCAATAAAAATAAACTTTTAAGCGTCCCTAAGAAATAGAACTCCTCAACATAGTTTTGCGATATTATTGTAAAACTATGTTGAAAAGTCAACTGTATATACTCTTTAATTAAATTACCCTCTCTCTTATCCCTGTCGCTGATTGTAAAAGCAACTGTTATTAGTTTATCTGCCAATTATCTTTTGAAGGGACAAAATGGTTTCATTTATAACGTATATACTGTGAACTTTTTTCTGACTCTTAGACCGCTAGACCGAACAAATGAGTTAGATTTTTTAAAAAATATTGAACTCCGGTGGTTAATTGCATCACTAGAACCCATTTTTTAAAAGACTTACCACAATAAAAGATGAACTTCTGCTTGATAAATAATGGGAACAAAAATTCAACAAAAGCGAATCGGGAGCTTCTGAAAAAAATTCTTATAATATTATGTTATGAATATAAAAATTGTTGGTGCGGGACTTGGAGGACTTTCGGTCGCATGCCTTTTAGCTATAAAGGGACACAAGGTTACTATTCTTGAAAAGAACCGACGTCCTGGGGGTAAAATTAATGAGATCCGGGCTGATGGTTTTCGCTTCGATACCGGTCCCTCTCTGCTAACGATGCCCTTTATCCTGGAATCACTTTTCGAGTATTGTGATGTGGATATCAACGATTACCTAGACATCAAGCCCGTCGATCCGATTTGTCGGTATTTTTATCCGGATAGTACTCAGTTTGACTGCTTCCAGGATACGAGTCTTAATGTTGCTCAAATACAGGAATTTGCTGCGAATGATGTAGATGCTTATAAAAAATTTATTGCATATTCGGGAAAGCTATACGAACGGATCAAAGAGGCTTTTCTCTTCAATCCCCTTTATGATCTTTCTGATTTAGGCTCTCTTAATCTAACTGACTTTTTTAGGATTGATGCTTTCGATACTGTAGCTGAAAGTATTGACAAAAGGTTTCAATCAGAGAAGTTACGTCAATTTTTTAAACGATTTACTACCTATAACGGCTCCTCACCTTTCCAGGCTCCCGCCACACTCAATGTCATTCCCCACGTCGAATTAGCTTTGGGTGGTTATTATATCGATGGTGGAATGTATGCCCTGGTTGAGGCACTAACCCGTCTGGCAGATGAACTGGGCGTTGAGATATCTTGCGATACCGAAATCCGGGAAATCACGACTCATAATGGTAGCACATCAGGCTTAACGGATGCTTCCGGTAATCGGATCCAGGCTGATTTGGTAGTTTCGAATGCCGATGCCTACGAAACGTATCTTCATCTTGTTGCCCAATCCTCGATTTCAAACAGGAAACAAAACCGTATCTCCAACCTGGAGCCCTCTTGTTCCGGTTTTGTCTTATTGCTTGGAACTGACAGGACTTATGAGAATCTGCTTCATCATAATATTTTCTTTTCTGAAGATTATGAACGGGAGTTCAAACAGATTTTTGATCACAAAGTCATGCCGGACGATCCTACAATCTATATTGCAAATTCGTCACAAACCAATCCAGCCCACGCTCCCGAAGGTTGCTCCAACCTTTTTGTACTCGTCAACGCACCCTATTTAAGTGATCAATATGATTGGGAGACCAAGCAAGAATCATCCAAAAATTTGATTATAGAGAAATTAGAAAACAACGGACTAAATGACCTGGGAGATCATATTATTTTTTCTAAATGCATAACGCCGAAAGACTTCCATCAACGATATCGAAGTAATCGAGGTAGTATATATGGAACCTCGTCCAACAGCCGGTTTGCCGCCTTCATGCGTCCCCGGAATAAATCAAGATCTGTAGACGGGTTATACCTGGTCGGCGGGAGCGCACATCCCGGCGGAGGCATTCCACTGGTTACATTGTCAGCTTTTCATGCTGCCGAACTTATTGAAAGATTTGAAGGCTAGATGCTGGATGGTTGGTGATTCTTAGCATCGATATCAAATTAATTTTAAAACATTTAACTCCCAACTTCTGCTCTCTCAAAACTCACTACTCCTCTTCCCCTCTTTTGCCTAGGTTGATGACTTCCATATCCTTTATTTTGCCTTCATTAATGCTGAAACGGACACAGGTACGATACACCTGAAAACCATGACGCCCGGCAGCTCCGGGATTAATGAACAGCATCTGGTTTTTATCCTGATCGCGACCGATTTTAAGGATATGTGAATGACCGCAAATAAACACATCGGGCGGATTCTTCTCCATCTCTTCACGAATGGGAATACAATACCGACCGAGTGTGCCTCCGATATGTGTCATCCAGAAGTTGATGCCCTGCCTCTCAAAACGCTGGTGCAAAGGATATTCCCGTCGAATATCCTGACCGTCAATGTTACCATAAACCCCCAGTAACGGAGCAATTTCTTTAAGCTGATCGGCGATCTCAATCGTACCAAAATCACCAGCGTGCCAAATCTCGTCCCGGTCCTCAAAATATTCCAATACCTGGGGATCCAGGTAATTATGAGTATCTGCTATTAGTCCGACTTTAATCATAGATGAACTGTTACTATTTAAATCACAAATGATAGTAATGTTTTTGGCCTAAGTAAATGACTAAACTCATTAAATTACCTTAATCTGATTATCGAATTACATTACTAAAGAATAAATATTTCTATCCATTAGACCAATGAGAAATAATGATACCCTAATATTAATCTGATTTTGATCTAATATTTATTTCAAAAGTTTTAGACTCCTTCACCACAAATGAATCGACCCAACGCATCGGACCGTGAATATTCTTAAAACAACGGAAGAGCGCAAGTCCCATGTCTGGCAGCAACTAGTTTAAAATTCTTGGTTTCGTAGTCGGTAAGAGTACTCTCAAAAATCGTGTTTAACATTTTTTTATATTATTTAGTTGATTATGTCAACTAAATAGTTGTTCTTGCCAGACATTATTAAAAATGAATCGGATAATGAATAAAAAAAATCCATTTGGTAGCCGAATTGGTGTCACAGTAAAGGCTTTGGTACGTAAGGTAAATGCTAGCTTTTCAAAACATGATATCAATCTTACCGTAAGCCAAATGGTGATCCTGGACCTAATAAATAAGGATGAAGATTTATGCCAGCATTCGCTTTCAGAAATGCTTAATAAGGATAAATCAGCTGTTTTACGTCAAATAAATTGTTTAGAAGAAAAACATTATTTGATAAGAATACGGGATCCTGAGGACAAACGACGGAAAAAATTAGTTCTTACTAAACCAGGATTGAAAACACTTAAAAAAGCGTTGACTGTAGAAAATAAATTATTAGAAACAATTCTGGGTGATGTTAATGAAGAAGACCTCGCTATCTTCTATAACGTTCTCGAACAAATTTACAACAATTTGCAGGATTACTCTATTTGTTGATAGAATCAACTAAACTTTAATATGCTTAAATGAATTGTATTATAAATCAGATGGTCAAAAAATTTTTGTTCCAAATGAAAAGTATTTCCTCTTTCATTCTCTGTGTTATGTTTCTCGCCTCCTGTGGAAATCAACAAGGTGACCCAGGCAGTAACCAAGTATCTTCATTTCCGGTTATCACTTTAAGCCGAAAGTCCACGGTATTATACGCAGATTATCCGGCCACGCTACAGGGACATCAAACGGTCGAAATACGTCCCCGCGTAAGTGGCTATATTACAAAAATGTACGTTGATGAAGGGGCTTGGGTTAAAAAAGGTGAGAAACTCTTCAAACTCAATAGCGAAGAATACGAACAACAGGTTCGTTCGGCCAAAGCTGATGTGGAAGCGGCGGAATCCGCCGTAAATACGGCAAGTATGAATTTAAAAAAGACAAAACCACTGGCTGATAAAGATATTGTTAGCCAGTACGATGTTGAATCGGCCCAATACAATCTGCAATCCAAAAAAGCGGCATTGGCACAGGCCAATGCAAATCTCATTAATGCTCAAACTAATTTGGGGTATACCATTGTAAAGAGTCCTGCTGATGGCGTTATTGGCAACATCCCCTACCGGGTAGGTAGTTTGGTAAGCAGTAATATTACCAAACCGCTAACAGTGGTTTCTGACATCACTCAAATGTACGCTTATTTCTCGATGAGCGAACGCGACCTGCTCGAAATGATGAAAGAAGCCAAAGGGACTGATCTTCGTGAAAAAATAAAACAGATGCCTCCCATAAGTTTTATTATGGCTGATAATTCGGTGTATCCTCATAAAGGTGATCTGGAAATTGCCAGTGGACTCATCAATAAATCCACCGGATCGGCAAACTTCAGGGCTACCTTCCCGAATCCTGAAAAGTTGTTGCGTAGTGGGGGCAGTGGCACCGTTCGGATTCCTATCCCCAAAGATTCTGTGCTAATAGTACCAAAGAAAGCAACCTACGATTTACAGAACCGACATTTTGTATATGTTGTGGGTAGCAATGGGAAGGTGCAAAGTACTCCTATCTCCGTCAGTTCGGTTTCGAATCCCAAAACATATGTAGTAAAAAGTGGTTTGAAAGTAGGAGATAAAATTGTCATTAACGGACTTCCCAAATTGCAAGATGGTATGACCATTTCGCCTACCCCTGTTAATACCGACAGTGTATTTGAAAGTCTTACCAGTGATTCAACTGATTTTGTAAACTGACATTATTTTTGACTCGATATCAAATTTTAAAACCGATTTAACGGGCTCCTCTTATGATTAAAAAATTTATAGAAAGACCGGTCCTCTCTACCGTCATTTCTATCATTATTTTGATTCTTGGCATTCTTGGCATTATTGCACTACCAATCACGCAATACCCTGAGATCGCCCCCCCAACAGTGCAAGTTTCTGCCCACTATCCTGGCGCCGACGCTCAGACCGTTTTAAAGAGTGTGGTAACTCCACTTGAAGAGCAAATCAATGGGGTCAATAACATGATCTACATAAATTCAACGGCTTCAAACAACGGCAGTGCCAGTATCAGTGTATATTTTAAGCTGGGGACGGATCCTGATATTGCGGCTGTGAATGTTCAAAACAGGGTATCACGAGCAACCAGTCTGTTACCCGAAGAGGTGGTCCGCTCGGGAGTAACGACCACCAAACAGCAGACCAGTATGCTGATGATCTTTTCGATCTACAGCAAACATGATAAATACGATGAGGCTTTTCTGGATAACTATGCCAAGATCAATCTTGTACCGCAGATTCAGCGTGTGAATGGTGTAGGACAGGCGCACGTCTATGGCACAGGTGATTATGCCATGCGTATCTGGCTGAAACCGGATGTGATGAGTCAATATGGGCTTGAACCGTCGGATATCCGTCGGGCGCTTAATGACCAAAACCTGGAAGCTGCACCGGGATCATTTGGCCGCAACGGTAAACAGGAATTTGAATATACCATCAAATATACCGGCCGGCTCAATAAAGTATCGCAGTATAAAAATATTATCATCCGGACTACGGATGACGGTGACATCCTGCGACTGAAGGATGTGGCCAATATCGAACTGGGATCGCAATCTTATAGCGGTATTCACGAAACAAACGGACATCCCAGTGCTTCCATAGCGATTTATCAGTCAGCCGGATCGAATGCGCGAGAAGTTATTCAGCGGGTCAAGAAAGTGGTCAATGATGCCAAACCCAATTTCCCGCCCGGCATGGCATATACCACGCTTGTTGATACCAACTTATTTCTCAATGCCTCTATCAGCAAGGTTGTCGAAACGTTGCTAGAGGCCTTTGTGCTGGTCTTTATTGTTGTATTTGTCTTCTTGCAGGATTTTAGATCGACACTTATTCCCGCAATCACGGTACCTGTATCTATCGTTGGTACCTTTTTCTTCCTCAACCTGTTCGGTTTTACCATCAATTTATTGACGCTTTTTGCGCTTGTTCTGGCCATTTGGATGGTGGTAGATGATGCCATTGTTGTCGTTGAGGCCGTACATGCCAAACTGGATGAAGGGGAAACATCGGCTAAAAATGCCACTGTTGAAGCCATGCATGAAATTACAGGGGCTATCGTATCCATAACCCTGGTCATGTCGGCCGTGTTTATTCCGGTAACCTTCTTGGGAGGGTCAACGGGGGTCTTTTTCCAAGAGTTCGGCATCACAATGGCGATTGCAATCTTAATATCAGCAGCCAATGCTTTAACGCTCAGTCCGGCCCTCTGTGCCCTCTTTTTGAAACCGGAGCACAAAGGTCCCAACGGCCATTCCGGACTTATAGACCGTTTTCATCACAGCTTTAATGTAGCCTTTAAAACCACACTCGAGCGCTATCAAAATGTGCTGGAATATCTAACGGATAAAAAATGGATTGCCATAGCGACAGTAATAGTCTTTACGGCTGTATTTTGGGGATTTCTGAAATATACTCCCACCGGATTTGTGCCCCAGGAAGATCAGGGGTTTCTGTTTACTGATGTTCAGCTACCCCCGGCCTCTTCACTTCAACGTACTAAAGATGTCGTTGGGAAGCTTGACAGCCTTACAAAGTCGATTCCGGAAATCAAAACACGGTTATCCCTAACAGGTCGAAGTCTGCTTAGTGGAGCCGGAAGCTCGTATGGTTTCGAAATCTACCGCCTTAAAAATTGGGATAAACGAACGGGCGACAACCAGGATATTAAAAGCGTTATTGGCAAACTGAATAAAAAAGCAGCTCAAATTCGGGGTGCTAATATCCGTTTCTTTTCTCCACCTTCTATACCCGGCTTTGGACGCACAGGAGGGTTTACTATGCATTTACAGGATCGCTCTGGTGGTAGCTTTAAGTCTCTAGATGCCATGAGTCATAAATTCATCCGGACCCTAATGAAACAACCGGAGATTTCTTTTGCTACCACCTCTTTCAGAACCGACTTTCCGCAATATCAAATTAATGTGGATGTTGCTAAATGTAAGAAAGCAGGCATCGGGGTTCGCGATCTTTTAACTGTATTACAAGGGTATTACGGAGGTGTGTATGCATCCGACTTTAACAGGTTTGGGAAACAGTATCGGGTTATGATAAAAGCGGATCGTAAATACCGGGCAAGCAAAGCTAGTCTAAATGACGTTTACGTCAAAAATGATAATGGACAGATGGCGCCTGTTAATTCCTTTGTTGATCTGAAGAAGGTCTACGGTCCGCAGTCTGTATCTCGGTTCAATCTGTATAATGCGGTATCCATCAATGGATCCCCTGCTCCCGGTTATAGTTCCGGTGATGCCCTCAATGCAGTTTCACGAGTGGCTGACCAAGTGTTGCCGAACAACTATAGTTATGATTATTCGGGTACCGCTCGTGAGGAGCAGGCTAACAGTGGACAATCGGCCATTATTTTTGCATTGAGTGTGATCTTTATCTACTTCCTGCTTAGCGCACAATATGAAAGTTACCTGATTCCATTTTCGGTGTTGCTGCCCTTGCCTATAGGCCTTTCGGGCTCATTCCTCTTTGCCAATATGGCTGGCGTGGCAAATAATATCTATCTCCAGATTTCGCTGGTCATGCTGGTGGGACTGTTGGCCAAAAATGCTATTCTTGTCGTTGAGTTTGCCTTACAGCGTCGACAAGAAGGTATGGGGATCACCGAAGCGGCCATCCGGGGGGCGAAAGTAAGGTTACGTCCCATTTTGATGACCTCCTTTGCTTTCATCTTCGGCTTACTGCCTTTGGCTTTATCATCTGGTGTAGCTGCCAATAGTAATCAATCTATTGGGATGGCGGCCATTGGCGGCATGTTTATTGGTACTATAATCGGCATTTTTGTGATTCCAACCCTCTTCATCATTTTCCAACATCTGCAAGAAAAGATAACCGGCGTTCAAAAACGATAATGCATCATTAGTTTGGTATCTACCGCAGGCTAAAAACAGAATGAATTTTATGAGATTTTTTCACAGACGAACATTATTGGTTACAATCGCAAGCCTATTGTTTATCGCTTCTTGTAGTGTTACCAAAAAATTTAAAAAGCCGAAAGTTGAAACGAATAAGCTTTATGAGCATGACGTAAAGCTGGATAGCACTTCCCTGGCTGATATGCCTTGGCAGGAACTATTTTCGGATCCACACCTTCGGGATCTTATCCACGAGGCGATGCAAAACAATCCGGACCTCCAAATCGCGATCCAGCAAATTAAAGAAGCTGAAGCGAATCTTTATCAGAGCAAAATGTCTTTCATCCCGAGTTTGAGTGCCAATGGAGATGTGAGCTACAATGAACCTTCAGACAACAGCAGTTCTTTTGGGCGTAATGGTGGATCCATAAAGGCAAATGAGCAATATAGCATAAGCCTGTCATCCAGCTGGGAGGCGGATATCTGGGGAAAACTTAGTAGCACCAAACGGGCAGCATATGCCCAGCTGCTGCAGAGTCAGGCAGTGCGTAGAGCCGTGCAAACGACTCTCATTGCCGATGTTGCTAACTCATATTACAACCTGATGGCGCTGGATGCCAAGTTGAGGATAACCCAGCAGACGGTACAAAATCGTAAACAGGATGTGGAAACGATGAAGCAATTAAAACAGAGTGCACAAGTCACGGGTGCAGCTGTGGTTCAAAGTATGGCCAATCGATATAATGCAGAAGTTACCATCCCTGATCTCAAACAACAGATTAAAGAGCAGGAAAATGCGCTTAGCATCCTACTTGGCCGTGCACCGGGACGTATCGAGCGATCTGAACTGAACGCCCAATCCATTCCCGATACGCTGCAAGTAGGAGTACCGGCTCAACTGCTCCGAAATCGCCCGGATATTATTGCGGCCGAAAATTCGTTCCGGGCTGCCTTTGAAACCACTAATAATGCTCGTACCTACTTTTACCCGTCGCTGACCATCACTGCTCAAGGTGGATTTTCGAGCCTTGATTTTAACGACCTTTTGAAACCCGGATCTATTTTTGCCAATATTATCGGCGGGTTGACGGAACCTATCTTTTCCCAGGGACGGAATAAAGCCCGACTTAAAACGGCTAAAGCCCGACAACAAGAATCGTTAATCGATTACAAAAATACGGTTCGTAACGCCGGTAGAGAGGTCTCTGATGCGTTAAGCTCCTATCAACACGCAGAAGAAAAAATATCGTTGCGTGAGCAACAGATTGACGCTCTCGAAAAATCCGTATCTTATTCAAAAGATTTACTCAATTACGGTAAAGCTACGTATACAGACGTACTAACCTCCCAACAAAATCTTTTGGCAGCACAACTCAGCCGGGTGAATGATAAACTACAGCAGTTGACTTCTGTCGTATCGCTCTATCGGTCGCTGGGCGGTGGTTGGAAGAAATCTCTTTCCGGAAATTAAATTGATACAGTAGCAAGTCTCCACCGGGCCTCTCGTACGGTGGGTGAACAGCAGATCTTGGCACTCCTTTGTTTTTTATCTGGTATTATGCCTCTTCATCCGCTCGACCGCCCTTGGCTAGAATAAATTATCTAATCAAAATATTTTGGGATAAAGGAGCACACTTCATTATAATTCTGTGATTCCTAATTAATAACTAAGAATTTCCACCACAAGTGCTTCGAATAAGCGTCATTATTGTTTCCTGGAATGCCCTGGAACATCTTCAAAATTATTTACCCAGCGTGGCAGCTACCCAGTATGATAACTTTGAAATCATTTTGGCAGACAATGCTTCCACAGATGGCTCTAAAAAATGGGTTGAAGAAAATTTTCCCGGCGTAAGGATAGCTACTTTTGATAAAAACTACGGATATTGCGGGGGCAACAATCGGGCCGTTCCTTATGCTACCGGCGATATCCTGTTATTTCTAAATAATGATGTCCGGGTTGAACCCAATTGGCTGAATGTTATAGCTAATTGCTTTAAAAACGATGAGGTAGCAGCAGTTCAGCCTAAGATGCGATCGGATACCCAACCGGAATATTTTGAATATGCAGGTGCTGCGGGTGGCTATTTAGATCGTTTTGGCTATCCTTTTTGCCGGGGACGCATCTTTGATTTTGTAGAAAAAGATGATGGGCAATATGATAATCCGACGGATATTCTCTGGGCTAGTGGAGCTGCCTTAGCCATCCGTAAAAATATTTTTGAACAACTCAGGGGATTTGATGAAGATTTTGAATTTCACATGGAAGAAATTGACCTCTGTTGGCGCATTTGGAATAACGGTTACAAAGTTAAATTCTGTCCAAAGAGTGTAATCTATCATTTGGGAGGTGGTTCTTTGCCGATGGATTCTCCCCGTAAAGTCTATTACAACTATCGAAATAACCTGCGGATGCTGTGGAAGAATTGTAGTACTGATACCATCAGTTGGCGATTCACGGGCCGCTACCTACTCGATATTATTGCTGCTTTCCGAACACTGTTTCAGGGCAAATGGGAAGAATTCAAAGCTATTGCAAAAGCCCATTATCATTTTTGGAAAGGCTTTGCTGCTACCCACAAAAAACGGGCTGACTTACAAAAAGAACGTAAAATCGATGATGATCCTGCTGGGATACTTTCCATCAATGTGGTAATGGAATATTTCGGCAAAAAGAAAAAAACGTTCAGAGAAATCATCTAGCTAATAGATATCCCAAAAGTTTATTCATCCGTAACTTTTTTCTTTACAATTAATTAGAGGGATTAGTAAATTACTATCTATACTCAAGAAGGAGAGAATATTTTAATCAAAAGGGAGAACATTATGAGTAACGGTACCATGACATTCAAGCAGAAGAGAAAAAAACTCGTCAAAGATTTTGGAGGGAAAATACTTTGGACCATTGAAAAGATGATGGAAAAATATTCAGAAGTCCCTACCACCCCCTTTCTGGAAGCATCTGATTTTCCGTGGACCCAGCGGCTGGAAAATAACTGGCGAGTCATTCGATCAGAGCTGGATGAAATCCTTAAGAATAAAGAGGCCATTCCCAATTTTCAGGACATCTCGGAGGATCAAAAAGCGCTTACAAAAGACAGCAACTGGAAGACATACTTTCTATATGGTTTCGGATATAAAGCTGAACAAAACTGTGCCCGTTGCCCCGAGACTACCAAACTGGTTGAAAGCGTCCCCGGCATGACTACTGCTTTCTTTTCCATCCTGGAACCCGGCAAGCATATTCCTCATCACCGTGGAGTTTATAAGGGATTTTTACGCTATCATTTAGGGCTGCTCGTCCCAGAACCCAGGGAAAAGTGCCGTATCCGTGTTGATGAAACATACGCACATTGGGAAGAAGGCAAAGGTATTATGTTTGATGATACCTATGATCATGAAGTTTGGAACGACACCGACGGCATTCGCGTGGTCTTATTCATGGATGTAATTCGTCCGATGAGTTTTCCAGCTTCGGTAATTAACAAAGGAATCATCAATGTGATAAAACATACTGGCTACATACAGGATGCCAAAAAGAATCAAGAAGCCTGGGAAGAAAAATTTGTTAAGAAATCCCAAAAAAAAGTGTATACTTAGTCCAACAAGCGGACGTGGTCCAGTGGCTAAGACGCCAGCTTCCCAAGCTGGAGATGGGGGTTCAATTCCCCTCGTCCGCTCTTATTCATTATCCTCTCCATAGATAGAACAAGCACTTTTCAGCATAAATTTGGCCTTTCGCATTCCACTTTGAAAGTCCCCATTTTCTCTTATTTTGTTTAAAAAATAATCGTACGGGATGGAAACGGATCAAATTAAAACGCTGGCGGGTAAAGTATTAAAAAAATGGTGGTGCTCGCTTCTGATGCTTCCATTCATCATTTATTCCATCAATCAAATTTACCTGGCACTACATTATAACATCTTCTTCGCGGTAACCTATCACTATCCTTTTCCGCTTGAAATCATACACCTTTTAGTCGATAATTTTCTATTGATTGTCCATGAAGCGGGACACACTTTCTTTCGAGTTTTCGGTGTCCGTTTTATCACTATACTGGGCGGATCTCTCTTCCAAATTCTCTTACCCCTGCTCATAATGGGATTTTTCTGGTTTAATCGAAAAAGCATTGGAATCCAGCTTTCACTGTGCATGATAGGATACAGCTGGCTGGATGTTGCTGCCTATGCTGCTGATGGGGGAGCTCGTCAGCTTCCTCTCATCGGCGGACTCGATAAAAGTGCTCACGACTGGCATAATATTTTGGTAAGCATGCATGCCCTGGATTATGACATGACAGTCGGCGTGACGTTCGCGGCTATCGGCATTTTATGTTACCTGATCGCTTTGCTCACTCCTCTTTTCTTTCATCAGTATAAAGAAGTGGACCTGGACTTAGAATTGAAGTGATTTTTGGGGTCGGTCCTTAACGCTCAACAGTAATAAATCGAAGTTCTATATCTGGTTTCGTTACTCCACTATCAACCCGGATCATGCCAAGAATCATCGATTGGCCAGAAGTATCATTGCCTTTTTTCTCAACTTTACAGCCGATGGCTTATAGTCGCCTTCTTACAGATCGTGTAACAGATCCTGAAACAAGTTCAGGTTGACATTCATATTCTGCCTGACATTTTTTTAAGCTCTATTTTGTACCAGAAAATGATTTACTATAGCCTTCCAAAAGTTTAGAATTATAGTTATAGCTACAAAAGCTCAGAAATTTTATTGATGAGCTCCAGGGCCGGTTGATATTCTCCCTGCGGAGCAATCTCCAAATATTTTTTTAGCCATTTAATCGCCTCATCATATTTATGATTCATAACAAGAAGAAGTCCCAGGTTGAAGTAGCTATTCGAAAAACCAGGTTCAATTTCGATAGCAATCTCATAATGTATTTTAGCTAACGGCACCTCTCCTATTTCCGCATAAATATTGCCCAAATTGAAATGCGCTTCATAATGACGATGATCATATCTAAGACTCAGCGTGAGATAATTGACAGCCTCCGAATAATCCCCATTTCTTGAAACAATAATTCCAAGATTACAATAAGAATCCGCCACCGAATCCTCTATGTCAATGGCTTTCAAGTAATATTTTTTGGCTTCGGTATATTCGCCTTGTTCATCCAGGTGTAACGCCTGCTCAAAAGGGGGATCGGAATTTAAATACAATATTTTACCTGAGAACAAATTTAACTGCCCATAATCCTCGAGCGTACGATTGCGTCTTGTTCGTACCCGTTTAGGACCAAATTTTTTGGGATCAGATGCTGGTAATCGGTGTATTTTCATTAGTGATGACCTAACGTTACTAACCTGCTTTTTTCCCTTTCGCCTGCTTTGCCGCTTCTTTTTTTGTTGCACCTTTCGCCTTCTCCATCGGCTTCTTGGCCGATTCAATACTTGCTTTCAGGGCCGTCATGATATCAACTGTTTCTGCTTCGGCCTCTGAGACCGTAATAATTTCCTTGCCCTCAATCTTGGCGTCGATGATCTCTTTCATAGCCTCATAATAATGATCCTTCATTTCGATGTCCTGAAATGATTTCGACATAGAATCAACCAACGTTTTGGCCAACTGAAGCTGATCCTTGTTCACTTCCTGCTCTTCAATAAAGGGTACTTCCTGAATATTGCGGACTTCACTGGGATAACGGAGCTTATACATGACCATCCCACCGTCCATCGGGGCTACAAGCACAGGATACTCCCGATCACGGAGTACAACTTTTCCAACACCTGTCCTCATCGTTTCCCTGAGTGCCTGGGCAAATAATTTATACGGCTTGGATGCGATCTCATTGTCGGGCCCAAGAAAATAAGGACTATCAAACAGGGCTGGAGGCACCTCTTCTTCCTCTACAAACCCTTCAATTTCAATGACTTTGGTACTTTTGAGTTTTACTTTTTGAAAATCTTCATCGGTCACAATTACATATTGCCCTTCCCCATATTCATAACCTTTAACGATATCCTGGCTTTGCAACGTCTTTCCCGTCACTTTATCCTTTTTTTCATAGCCAACGGGATTATGTCCCTCCTTCGACAAAAGGCTGAAGTGTAATTTTTTTCCGGAATCGTAAGCATTGTAAACCCGTATGGGAATGGTAACCAGAGAGAATTGTATGTGTCCTTTCCAAATGGATCGCATGTTCCTGACATAAATGTATTGTTAGTTTTAAGTTACTAATTTTTATAATTTTATACCCTATTTATTTGTATGGTCTGCGTCCGGTTGTAAAAAGATTGTATCTCCGAATCAACTCCTGCACAAGTGGGGAACCTATGTTTGCCGCTTTTAGAAATAATTGTCCATTCGGACGCGGAGCGTCGAAGCGCCTTCAGCCGCAGAGCAACTGAAGGGAGATTTAATTGACTAATTCCGATGGATACCTCCTCTTTTATTTGCTGGAATGATATAGGGAGACCTTTTAATGCTAAATAACCGTCATTCCGAGGCTTGCCGAGGAATCTCAAATGCCTTATTAAAGCGTTCTACCTTTTACTCTCCTCAGAAAACAGTACACCTCAACTCATTACCACTCCCTGACTTCAGCTGTCCTTCCATAAGAATGTTCCACGGTGGAAGCTATTTTTGCGTTCTCCCCGCCAGTAATGGTAACGCTATTCAGCCACCGGACGGCAGACCCAGTCACCCGATGCTGTTATGAGAGAGGTGTGCCCTAGAATAGAAATGTTCGGGAGTTCAATACCCTCACAACGAGGTGAAACAATTGAGGAGGATTACGGATAAATGTACCCAGATAGCAAAAAAACTGAGCCGAGACTCACCGGATGGAAGTAAAGGTCTCTGAAGGATCCGTCCGTGCGCACCCCAGCGCCCCGACGAAGGTTTCAGTCTCATCTCAACAAAATAACAATCAACCTAAACCATCAGATCACGGCGGAGACGCAAAAATACCGCTTCTCTTAAAATTTGATCAGGCGTCAAACGTGCATAGCTCACTTCTACAACCAACCCAGGCTCAATCCAGATGCTTTCTCTTTCGCCTGTTATCTTATTGGGAACCGGCTTGGGAATCGCTTCGAGCTTTTTTATCTCCCGATCAATTTCTTTCATTGAATCCTCATTGAACCCCGTTCCCACCTTGCCTCGATACCGGAGTTCGCCATCCACTTTCTGGGCAAGATGAAGTGCTCCGAAATGATTCCTGCGATCGCCTTGCCCCGGGGTGTAACCAATCACCTGACATTCTATCGTCTGACGAATTTTAATCTTCAGCCATAACGCAGATCGCTTTCCGGGTAAATAACCACTATCTCTCTTTTTTGCTATAACTCCTTCCAGTTTGTGCTCTTTTGTCGCAGCAAACAGCGCCTTACCATCCTCAAAATGCTCGCTAAATCTAAACGGCGTATTCTTCCGCATACTATCCTGCAACCACTCTTTCCGCCGCTGTAGGGGTTCATTGATAATGGGACGCCCATCCAAATAAAGACAATCAAACAAATAACAATGCACCGGATTGGTTTTTGACAGGGATTGAATGGCCGCCTCCTCCTGACTCATCAACCGGTTGATCACCTGCTTAAATTGGGGCTTACCGGCTTGATTCAGACACACAATCTCCCCATCGAAAAGTCCCGTTGTGGCTCTAAAAGCCTGATCGGCATTGTGTAACTCGGGAAACTGCCGGGTGATATCATTTTGATTCCGGCTTCGAATCCTCAATTGGCCATCTTCGACTGCAATAAGGGCGCGGATGCCATCCCATTTAACTTCGTAAAGATAGCCCGGATCGGTCGGTACCTTCGTGGCACTTTCGGAAAGCATCGGCTGTATAATATCCGTAAGCCAATCAACCTGTGGCATTTCCACTTTTTCCAAGAGCCATTCTTTCTCCTTCATCCGGTGCATGCGATACTCACCGCTGAGATCAACACTGTCCAGTCGAAAATACAAGCCGTCTTTTTTCTCTTTAGTGATTTCGTAGCGTCCCGCAGCAAACACCCACATCTGCCCCGCCCCGTACTCCCCTTTGGGGATGCCCCCCTCAAAGTCAAGATACTCGATCGGATGATCTTCTGTTTCCACGGCCAGCCGTTTGATCCCCGGCCGTTGCGGCATGCCTTTGGGAACGGCCCACGATTTCAAAACGCCCTCTTTCTCCAAACGTAGATCATAGTGCAAGCGTGAGGCGTGATGTCGATGGATGACAAAACGATTCCCGGTTCCGGATTTGTCCCCAACTTTCGGTTCGGGACTTTTTGAAAAATCCCTCTTCCTGCTGTACGTATTCAATTGCTCCGCCGTTTTTACCTGCTTTGATGGGTGTAATTTTTGAACTTCAAGCTGTGTCGGGCGCTGAGTATGAAGTCCTGAAGCATATCCCCCGATTCCCTCCCAGGCGTCCCCGCTCGTTTCCAGACGTCTGGCAACATCGTTCAATCTAAACTGCACCGAACTTTCAACAGCAGCCAGCTC
>Ga0102962_1000136_pt1 | contig 42109 bp, 42 predicted proteins | sample SalPonF2_C_D2_MG_FD_84519 | JGI IMG/M metagenome (GOLD analysis project Ga0102962, IMG submission 84519) | Salt pond soil microbial communities from South San Francisco under conditions of wetland restoration - Salt Pond MetaG SF2_C_D2_MG ...
ACGAGTTCGTCTACCGCTTCAACCGCCGCCAGTGGGAACCCGAGCTGCCGCAACGCTTGCTGGAAGCCGCTGTAGCCCATGTCCCGATCCAAGGCAGGCTGTGTAAAGTTTAGAGGCATTTTGATTTATACGGGAGAACCCACCCCAGGAGGGGTGCTCCTATCATCATCAGTATAACGTGAGACTGCTACGCCTGCACCCGGCTCGCCGCGATCGCCCCGGTCACGACACGGTGCAGGGGCCGCTCAGCGCTTTCGCGTTTCGCCGTGGCGCTCGATCCCGGCAAGCGTGCGCCCGCGGATCACCGACCGGGGTTGCGTGCTGGTGGGATTGCGCCGCGCATCGGCGGCCGCGTCGTCCTCAGCGGCTGACGCTCGCCTGAGCCCGCTGCGGCGTAAAAATTTGTAACAGGCGCTCCGGCGCGCTCCCGATGTGCTTTGATATTGGGCGAATCGGCCCCGAGTTGGCGGGTGATGGCCGGGCGTATCGCCATGAACAAAGCAAACCGCACAGCTTTATTCCGAGTGGTGCTGGCGCTCGCCGGCCTCGCGTGCATGGTGCTGTCCGCGCCCGCCTGGTCGGCGCCGCGCGACTATGGGCATGGCGGCTGGCACCACGGTGGCGGGTGGCACCATCGTGACTACGGCGCGCGCGAATGGCGGGGAGGTCACTGGGGACACGGCTGGCACGGATCGCACTTCGGCTGGTGGTGGATCGTGGGGCCGACCTGGTACTACTACGATGTGCCGGTGTATCCGTATCCGGTCTACCCCTATCCGCCGGTCTATAGTCCGCCGCCGGCGGTCGTGCAGCCGGCGCCGCCATCCGGCCCGCCGCCGGCGCAGTACTGGTATTACTGCCGCGACCCGGAGGGCTATTACCCCTACGTGAGCCACTGCCCGGGCGGTTGGCAGGCGGTGCCGGCCGAGCCGCCGCAGCCCGCGCAATAACAGGAGCCGTGTCCGTGAAAGCGCCGAAAACCGTTTTCTTCGTGACCGCCGCCGCGCTGGGGTTGGCGGCCTGCGCGCAGGTGCCGACCGCGCCCAACGTGGCCGTCATGCCGGCGCCCAATAAGCCGTTCGCGGTGTTCAGAGCGGACGATGCGGCGTGCCGCCGGTTCGCACACACCCAGGTCGCCGGCGCCCGCGGGGAGGCTGGGAATCGGGCTGTCGGCAGCGCGGTGGCAGGCACGGCGCTGGGGGCGGCGGCCGGCGCCCTGCTGGGGCGCAGCGGCGAGAGCGCGGCAGCCGGTGCAGGCGCGGGCTTGCTGTTCGGCAGCGCGGCCGGCGCCGGCGCGGCTAACGAGACGGCGATGACGCTGCAGCGGCGCTACGATATCGCCTACGAGCAGTGCATGTACGCCAAGGGCAATCAGGTGCCCGGCTACGGCTGGCGTAGTAGCGCCCCGGCCGGGCCGCCGCCGCCCGACTATCCGCCGCCTGCGCCTCCGCCCGCCGTCCACTAAATGGGGGACCGGGCGTGGCGAATCCTGAAACGGCCGGCGAAGCGGTATTTGCAGGCTTTGCGGACCCGCGTCACTCGAAGAGTTTGTCGCCCATCTGATCCACCAGCAAGCGGCCTTTGCTGAGACTCACCGCGGCGGCATCGTCCCGGTCCGGGAAGGTGTCGGCGCGCACGAAGTCGTGGCGCTTTTCAACCCCGTCTATGGTTTTGACCACGCTGCCGGCCACGCGCCAGCGCCCGCCGTCCTGCACCGGTACTGCTTCCAGTTCGCAGCCCTTGTAGCTCTCGCGCGCCGCGACTTGCGAAGCCGGCGCCTCGCCGCCGCCCAGCATGCGCCGAAACAGCTTGCCCACCATTGCGTGCCCGTCCCGCCGCGGAGGCCTGCGCCGCGGCCGTTGTGAATACCGGCTGCCAGTATAACGCCCGCCCGCCACGGCGAGGCGCCGGGATTTGTCTGTCAGCCATCGCCGACCTATCCTCGGACCGAACCCACCTCACGCGGCAAGGAGGACAGACGTGGACGATCCGGTGTTTTTGATCACAGGGGCATCCAGCGGGATCGGCGCGGAGACGGCGCGGCATGCGGCGCAGGCCGGGTACCGGCTGGTGCTGGCGGCGCGCTCGCGGGACAAGCTGGACGATTTGGCGCAGGAACTCGGCGGCGCCGAGCGCGCCCTGGCTCTGGCTTGCGATGTGACCGACGAGGCGCAGCAGCGGAGCATGGTCGAGCGGGCGATGCAGGCGTTCGGGCGCATCGACGTGGCCTTCGCCAACGCCGGCATGGGCGGCAGCCCGGGCGGATTCAGCGGCGCCGACACGCGCTTGTGGCGCGAGATGGTGCTGACCAATATCTATGGCGTGGCGCTGACGCTGCGCCACGTTATCGAGCCGCTGAAGACGTCCCGGGGGCATTTGTTGCTTACCGGTTCCGCTGCCGGACGGGTCACTATCCCCGGTTCTATGTACAGCGCGACCAAATGGGCGGTGAGCGCCATTGGCTATGGCGTGCGCGAGGAGCTGCGCGGCAGCGGCATCCGGGTGACGCTCATCGAGCCCGGCATGGTCGACACGCCGTTCTTCGACCGCAAGCCGGAGCATGCCCTGGTGCCGCAAGATATCGCGCGCGCGGTTATGTACGCGCTGGAGCAGCCGCGCCACGTGGACGTGAACGAGATCCTGGTGCGGCCCACGCCGCGCGAGCAGGGGTGACGCTGCCCGCGCGTGCTAAGATCCCGGCTGCAGTGACCACCGTTGGAGACTCACCGTGTCGGTCCACGCCGCGCTGTTGCTGGCCGCCGCCACTTTCGTGTTCGTGATGACGCCGGGACCGGGCATTTTTGCGCTCGTGTCGCGGGCGTTGTCGCGCGGCGCGCCGTCGGCCTTGGTGCTCACGCTGGGCCTCATTTGTGCCGATTTCGTGTATCTGTCATGCACGCTCCTCGGGCTTGCGTTCGTCGCGCAGCGCTTTCATATGCTGTTTGTGGTGGTCAAAGTGGTCGGTGCGCTGTATTTGATCGTGCTGGGTATCCGCACGTGGCGGGCGCCGGCGCATTCCCTGGAGGCGCCTGCCTCGCCGGCGCGCGGCTTGTGGCGTGACTTCGTGGCAGGCTTTCTGACCTCGGGCTCGAACCCCAAGGTGATTCTGTTCTATCTCGGATTTCTCCCGGCGTTCGTCGGGCTGACGCACATGACGCCAGGGCGCTATGCGCTCGCCGCCAGTATCGTGACCGCGACCTTGTTTGCCGGTTGCCTTATTTATGTGCTGCTGTGCGCGCGCATGCGCCGGCTGTTCGCGTCGGCGCCGGCGGTGCGCCGATTGAACCGCGTCGCCGGCGCCGTGCTGGTGGCCGTGGGCATCGGGGTGGCGTGCAGCTAGGCGACGCAAGTGTTGGGCACAATACGCGGCCGGCGCGCGGGCGTCGCCGGCGCAGGAGCGATGATGATGAGGCGATGCGATTTGCAGGGGCGTACAGCGCTGGTGACCGGCGGCAACGGCGGAATCGGTTTGGGCATGGCGCGCGGTCTGGCCGAGGCCGGGGCCGCAGTGGTGCTGGCCGGACGCAATGCCGACAAAGGAGAGCGCGCATGCCGTGAGCTCGAAGCTATCGGCGCGAATGCAACGTTCGTCGCCGGCGACGTGACAGACGAAGGGGCTTGCCGCGCGCTTGTCGACAAGGCGGCCGAGCGCCTCGGCCGCCTCGACATCCTGGTCAACAATGCAGGCGCCGCCAACCGCAAGCGGCCGGAAAACTACACGCTCGCGGAATGGAACAGCCTGCTCCAAACCAATCTCACCAGTGCCTTCGTGTGCTCGCAGGCGGTTTACCCGCACATGGTGGCCGCGGGTGGCGGCAAGATCATCAATATCGGTTCCATGATGTCGATTTTCGGGGCCGAGTTCGCGGCTCCCTACGCCGCCACCAAAGGCGGTATCGTGCAGCTCACGCGCGCGCTCGCCACCGCTTGGGCGCGGGACAACATCCAGGTGAACGCTGTCCTGCCGGGCTGGATCGACACCGACATGACGCGCACCGCCCGGCGCCAGATCGAAGGCTTGTACGAGCGCGTGCTGGCGCGCACCCCGGCCGGGCGCTGGGGCGAACCGGACGACTTCGCCGGCATTGCCGCCTTTTTGGCCACGCGCGCGTCGGACTTCGTAACCGGCACCGCCATCCCGGTCGATGGGGGCTACTCTGTCCAGGCTTGAGGCGCAGACGCTCGCGCCGGCGGGCGCCGCGTGCGCGCACCAGCGAGCGCACGGTCGCGTCGAAGGCGCCGCCGCCCGCTCATCGGTCGCCGAGGCAGCGGGGGCGGTACCGCCGCCCGTGCTGGTATTGTTCTCCATCGTCTCGATTCAGGTGGGCGCGGCGCTGGCGGTCAAGTTGTTTCCCGCCCTGGGGCCGGCGGGGACCGTGTTTCTGCGCATCGGATTCTCGGCGCTGCTGCTGCTGGGCTTCTCCCGACCCACCGTACGCGGCATCGGCATGCGCCGGGCCGGGCTGCTGATGGCCTATGGGCTGCTCATCGGCGGCATGAACCTATGCTTCTACGAAGCCATCGCGCGCGTGCCGCTCGGCGTTGCGGTGACCATCGAGTTTACCGGACCCCTCGTGGTGGCGATCGCCAACTCCAGGCGTCTGCTCGACTTGGGCTGGATCGCGCTCGCGGCGGCGGGTTTGCTGATCATGACGCCCGATATCGGCGCGGCGCTCGACCCCTTGGGCGTGGGTCTGGCCTTGATGGCGGGCGCTGGCTGGGGCGGATTCGTGCTGCTGAGCCGGCGCGTGGGCCATGCCTTCCGGCGCGGAGACGGCTTGGCGCTGGGCATGGTGGTGGCGGCGCTGGCGCTTTTGCCGTTGTTCTTTATGGGCGGGGCGGCCGCACGCCTGGATCCGCTGCTGGCGCTGGGTGGGCTGGCGGTCGCGCTGCTGGCGACCGCCATTCCCTTTTCGTTGGAATTTGCGGCTCTGAAGCGCCTGCCGCCACGCACCTACGGCGTGCTGGTCACCCTGGAGCCCGCCGTGGCCACCTTGATCGGCATCGCGTTGCTGGGCGAGGCGCTGGGCGCACGCAGCGTGGCCGCCGTGGTGTGCGTGAGCGCCGCGGCGCTTGGTATGACGCTGACCACGGGATCTTAGAAGCTGTTGAATAGCCTACTGCGCTCGGCACTGCGCGGCCGTGCGGTGCTCGCAATCCTCATGGTTTGATCGATACACTGCGGTTTCTGCGGCTCGGGCGACCACGAACTGCCTTTGCTCGCGACCGTTCTTGAACAGCTTCTTAAAGGCCGTTCGGCAGCGGCCGGGCACGCTCAGCTCACTCTTCCAGGCGGAAGCCGATCTTGAGCACCACCTGGTAGTGGGCGATGCGCCCGTCCGTGACATGACCACGGGTATCGATGACCTGAAACCACTCCACGTGGCTGACGGTCTTGGCCGTTCGCGCCACCGCGTTCTGAATTGCCTCTTCGATGCTGTTGGTGGAGGAGCCGACCACTTCCGTGACTTTGTAGACGTTGTCGCTCATGTCTGAGGCCTCTGGGCATGGGTGCATGAAGGCCCTCGCGGCTCAACACAGGGCCGCGGCGGGCCTGGGTTTTCGATTCGGTCCCGGGTCTTTAAGCGTAGCAATCGGGCCAGCGGGTACCAAGCGCCTTTCACTCAACAGCCCCTAACGGGTGCCGGCGTAAACCACTCGCCAGATGCGCCCGCCTCGGTCGTCCGATATGTAGAGTGAGCCGTCCGGCCCCTGCGCCAGGCCGGTGGGTCGGTGCGCTGCCGCGCCCGGATTGCGAACAACCGCGATGCCGGCAAAGCCGCGGGCGAAGTCGTGCCAGCGGCCGGGGCGGCCGTGATGCATGGGCAAAAAGACCACTTTGTAGCCCTGCTGTGGCTCGGGCGCGCGGTTCCACGACCCGTGGAAGGCGATGAACGCACCGCCGCGATAGGCGGCGGGAAACTGCCGGCCCGAATAGAACAGCAGCCCGTCCGGCGCCCAGTGGGCCGGGAAAGCCACCAAGGGACCCTTGAAGCGGGCGCAGCGGCCGACCCTCGAGCCGTCGCCGCCGTATTCCGGCGCCAGAACCTTGAGCTGCTGCCGCGCGTCGTAGTAGCAATAAGGCCATCCGAAGTCGTCGCCTTGCTCGATGCGAAACAGTTCTTCGGCCGGCAGCCGGGCGCTACGCACAGCAGAATAGCGTTGCGGCCAGTTGCCGTGCAGTTGGTCGCGCCCGTGCTGGACCGCATACAGATGCCCGTCGGTGCCGTTCCAGGCTAACGCCACGGCATTGCGGATGCCGGTGGCAAAGCGCGGGGCGGGGCCATAACTCTGATGCAGGCGGTCGGCGCGGAAACGCCAGATGCCACCGTGGAGGCGCAGCAGCGGACAGGGGTCGATGCCCGGCGAGCCCGGTGCGCGGTCTCGATGTTGGCAGGCATTGGATGGCGCTCCCGAGTTCATATAGAGCCAGCCGTCGCTGCCGAACGCCAGAGAGCGTGCACTGTGCTCGCGCTGGGCAGGCATATCCCGCACCACCGTTTCGGGCGGTGCCTGCGGCACCAGCGCGGCGCGATTCAGCCGATAGCGCACGATGCGCGTGGTCGAGGCGACATAAAGATAACCGCCATGAATGCCGATGCCGGTGCCACCGGTGGAGCCGAAGCGGCGGATTCGGTCCGCGTGCCCGTCGCCGGTGCTGTCGCGCAACGCCACGACAGCGCCGCCCCCTTGCGGCCGGGCAAGCGAGACGTAGACGTCGCCGTTGGCGCGCACCGCCATATGGCGGGCGGGACCCAGGTGATCGGCGAACACGGTGGCGCAGAAACCGCGCGGCAGCGAGATGCCCCCATTACCGGGGTCGCAGACGGTGCCGGCGCGCAGCGCCGGGCTCCAAGCCGACCATGCGACGAGGCACAGCGCGAGCGCCGCTGCTGCGCGCCCTATCCGGCGGGCAAGGCCGCTCGCGCGCCGCCCGCTTTGCGATCCGCTCGCTCTCCCTTCCATGCTCCCCGCTCCCTGTGGCGGCGCTGGTGTGCCCGTGCTGCGTCTCTCGATGCAGTCTAGCAGGCTTGTCGTGCGCAGGGCGGCGCCCGCGGGGCGCAGGCGCTTGCGGGGTGCGGGGTTGGGGGTGGGGCTGCGCAACACCAACCGTACCGGCCTCGGTTTATGCTGGGTGGTGCAAACGAATGGCGGCGGAAGCGGATAATGCGTTTATGTCCGTGCGGGAGCGATGCCAGTGCGGCCCGCAAACGCCGGCGCGTTCACAGCAGTCCGCAATCAAAGGGGCGACCCCATATGGCTGACGGATACCCGACCCCTCAGGCCCCGGCCGACGCGGTTCTGGAGGTCAAAAAGAGCCGCTTCATAGCGTATGCAGCCCCTGCTGCCACGCGCGCAGCCGCCCTTGCCTGCCTGGAGCGGGCACGCCGCGACCATCCTCAAGCCTCGCACCACTGCTGGGCTTATGTGCTCGGCGACCCGGATGCGGCCAGCAGCGCCGCCATGAGCGACGACGGGGAGCCGTCGGGCACGGCGGGCAAGCCGATACTGAGCGTGATTCAGCACAAGCGCATCGGTGACGTGATGGTTGTGGTGAGCCGCTATTTCGGCGGCATCAAGCTGGGCGCAGGCGGGTTGGTGCGTGCTTATGCCGGGGCGAGCGAAGCGGCTCTGTCCGCGCTCACTCTGGTTGCGCGGATGGCGCGCCTGGACGCGGAACTGGCGTTGGATTTTGCCCAGGAGGATGCGGTGCGTCACTGGGCCCAGGCCCACGGCGCTTCGATCGGCGCGGCGGATTACGGTAGCGCCGGCGTCAGCCTGATGTTGAACCTCGCCGAACGGGATCTGGCCGCGCTTGACCAGTTCTGCCGGGCGCGCGCTATCCGCTTCGACCCGAAGGGCCGCAGGGAATCCAAGCCTTGAGGCCGCGCCTCGGGACCCCCACACTGGGGCAGTGGCAGCTTTCGTCAAAAGGGCGCGCGTTCGGACCCCGCGGCTATGCGCCGTTCCCGGTCGGAAGGCGCTGCACCGAGCGCTCGATCGGCCTGGCTATGCTGGTAATTTCGCGAAATGTATCCATTCCTCTCGAGGAAATCGAGCTGAACGCGGTGCGGGCGCAGGGCCCCGGCGGCCAGCGCGTGAACAAGGCGGCCACCGCGATTCACCTGCGCTTTGATATCCGCGCGTCGTCACTGCCGGAATTCTACAAGTCGCGCCTGCTCAGGTTGTCGGACCGGCGCGTCACGCGCGACGGCGTGATCGTCATCAAAGCGCAGGGCAGCCGCAGCCAGGAAGCCAATCGTGAGGCCGCGTTGTCGCGGCTGCAGTCTTTGATTCGAAGCGTGGCGGTTACGGCCAGGCCGCGCCGGCCCACGCGGGCGCCGGCCGGCTCCGTGCGTCGCCGCCTGGACAACAAAACCCGGCGCGGGCGCACCAAGGCGTTGCGCAGGAAGCCACCGCTATAGACGGGCTACAGCGTTTCCACGCGCACGCGTGGTCTGATCGCGTTGACTTGGGTAGCCCAGTCGCGGTGGTTGAACACCTGACCGTCTTCGCGCACGGCGCGCATGGCGGCGAAATCCAGATCCGCATACACCCATCGGACCTCGTTGAGCGCGCCTTGGGCGAGCACGCCGTCGTCGGGCAGGCCGCGGTCCGGCGGGCAATATACGGCGCCCGCTCCCACATTCGCATCCGCGGACGGACACCACGCGGCATTGCCAACGGTCGGCGCATGCACCGCGAAGCACTGGTTTTCTAGCGCCCTTGCGCGGCAGCCGGTGCGCACCCGATAGTAACCGGCGAGGGTGTCGGTGCAGCTCGGCACCAGCAGGATGTCGGCACCGGCCTCGACCTGCCGGCGCGCCAGCAGCGGAAACTCGCTGTCGTAGCAGACGTTGACGGCGAGCCCGCCCAAAGAGGTTGCAAACACGTTCAAGGTATCGCCGGCGCTGATGTCCCACTGCTCGTGCTCGAAGCGCGTCATCAGCAGCTTGTCCTGGTGGCCGCGATCGCCTCCCGGCGAGAAAAGGTATGCCCGGTTGCGATAGACATCGCCCACGCGCACGGGATAGGAGGGGGCCACGATGTGGACGCCATGCTGGTGCGCGAGTCCCGCATGCAGGGTGAGGAAATCGTCCAGTGTCTCCTGCAGCGCCTCGAGCTGGCGGACCAAGTCCCCGTACACGGATGCACCGAACAGGGAAGTGATCTCGAGCGAGCCGTACTCGGGGAAGACCAGCAGGTTGGCGCCTTGTTCGGCCGCCTCCGCGACCCAACGGCGTGCCTTGGCTTCGACGTCGCGCCAGTCGTTGAAAAAGCTTAGATCGTACTGGGCCGCGGCTACGCGCAGGCGGTTCATGGGCGTCTCCCCGCTGGCGGGCCGTCGGCGCGCACCTCCGGCGGCCCGGGGCGCCGGCTAAACTCATAAGCCGTTTCTGCGACGTTCAAGGGCATCATGGCATTAGGGCGGGGCTGGCGGATGAGGCCTGCAACGCTATCACCGGCTCGCGGGCGCGGCAAAGCGCACGCCGAGACGGCGTTGAATTGCACGGGTGCGTGCCCCATATAGGGCATAAACCGCCTTTATAGCCTTTCCGGCCGGATAAGCAGGGTAATTCCATTATGGCCTCAGGAGATCTGGAAACGTGGATGTGGGCGCAGGCCTGCGAGATGCTGGAGCGCGCCGAGCGCCTGCAGCGTCAGTTTTTCCAGCCCAGCGGCGTCTCCAACCGGCGCGCGGCGTGGCAGCCGCCCGTTGATGTCTTCGAGACCGAGCGTGCGCTGTGGGTGGTGATCGCGTTGCCCGGCGTGAGCCCGGATCGCGTGCAGGTGCGCTTTCAGAGCGGGCTGCTGGTCGTGGCCGGCGAGCGCCGGTTGCCGGTGGAAGCCGGTGCGGCCGTGCGTCGTCTGGAGATTCCGCACGGCTATTTCGAACGGCGTATGGAGCTGCCGTCGGGGCGCTACGAGCTGGATCGGCATGAACTGGCGAACGGATGTCTTTTTATCAGCCTCCTGAAAGTGTGACGGGGCATTATGACGATGGTGAACGAACACGATATGGACGCGGACAAGGCGCAGGTGCGCGAGTCCGGTGAAGGCTCGCCGCCGGCGGACGAGCCTCGGCAGGAACAGGCTGTCGACACGGTGCGCAACGATGCGCCTCAAGCTTCGGAAGATGTGCTGCTGCTGATCCCCACGCGCAACGTGGTGTTGTTTCCGGGCCTGGTTCTGCCCGTTGCCGTGGGCCGGCAGAAGTCGGTCGCCGCAGCGCAGGAGGCGGTCAAAAGCGAGCGCCCGGTGGGGCTGGTGCTACAGAAGGACAGTTCGGTGGAGGATCCGGGGCCCGAGGATATCCACCGCGTGGGCACGGTCGCCACGATCCTGCGCTTTGTCACGGCGAACGACGGCGGCCATCACCTCATCTGCCAGGGTGAAGAGCGCTTCCGCATCCTCGATTTCATCGAGGGTCATCCCTATTTGCTGGCGCGCGTCGAGCGCCTGCCCGACCACAGTGCGCAGGGCAAAGAGATCGAGGCGCGCGTGCACAACTTGCGCCAGAGCGCGCTGGAGGCGCTGAACCTGCTGCCGCAGACCCCGCAGGAACTGATTAATGCGGTGCAGAGCACGAGTGCGCCGTCCACGCTGGCCGACCTGATTGCCGCCTACCTGGACCTCAAGCCGGCGGAGAAGCAGGAAGTGCTCGAGATCCAGGACGTGCAGTCGCGCATGGACCGGGTCAGCGAGCTGCTGAGTCACCGCATCGAGGTGCTCAAGCTCTCGCAGCAGATCAATCAGCAGACCAAGCAGAGCATGGACGAGCGCCAGCGCGAGTACATGCTGCGCGAGCAAATGCGCACGATCCAGAAGGAGCTGGGCGAAGGCGACCAAAAGAGCGCCGAGGTCGAAGAGCTGTCCCAGGCCATCGCCAAGGCGGACATGCCGGAAGCAGTCGAGGAGCAGGCCCGCAAGGAGCTCAAGCGTCTGGAGCGTATGCCGGAAGGCGCCGGCGAGTACTCCATGGTGCGCACCTACCTCGACTGGCTCATCGAGCTGCCCTGGGCGAAGACCACCGAGGACGTGATCGACATCGATCGGGCACGCGAGATCCTGGACGAAGACCACTACGATCTGGACAAGGTCAAGCGCCGCATCCTGGAGCATCTGGCGGTGCGCAAGCTCAACCCCGAAGGCAAGAGTCCGATCCTGTGCTTCGTGGGCCCGCCCGGCGTGGGCAAGACCTCCCTCGGCCGTTCGATCGCCCGCTCGATGGGACGCGAGTTCGTGCGCGCGAGCCTGGGCGGCGTGCACGACGAGGCCGAGATCCGCGGCCACCGGCGCACCTACATCGGCGCCTTGCCCGGCAGCATCATCCAGAGCATCCACAAAGCGGGCACCCGCAACCCCGTGTTCATGCTCGACGAGATGGACAAGCTGGGCGCGGGCTTCCACGGCGATCCGTCCTCGGCGCTGCTGGAGGTGCTCGACCCGGCGCAGAACGACACCTTCCGCGACAACTACCTGGGCGTGGACTTCGATCTCTCCAAGGTCATGTTCATCGGCACTGCCAACGTGCTCGATGACATCCCGGCGCCGTTGCGCGACCGCATGGAAGTGATCGAGCTGCCGGGGTACACGGAAGAGGAAAAGGTCCAGATCGCGCGCCGCTATCTGGTGGAGCGCCAGCTTGAGGCCAGCGGACTGACGCGCGAGCAGTGCGAGATCCCGGACGACACGCTGCAGGCGATCGTGCGCAGCTACACCCGCGAGTCCGGCTGCCGCAACCTGGAGCGCGAAATCGGTGCCGTATGCCGCTACGTCGCCGTGCGCGTCGCCGAGGGCAGCGAGCAGCACCGCCGGATCGGGCCGGACCAACTGGCCACCATCCTGGGCCCGCCGCGCTACGAGAACGAGGTCAAGCTGCGTACCAGCGTGCCGGGTGTGGCCACCGGTCTGGCGTGGACGCCCACCGGCGGTGACATCCTTTTCATCGAAGCGAGCCGGGTACCGGGCAACGGTCGGCTCATTCTGACCGGGCATCTGGGTGACGTCATGAAGGAGAGCGCGCAAGCGGCGCTAAGTCTGGTGAAGTCGCGCGCGCGGGATTTCGGCATTGATCCCAAGATCTTCGAGAACAGCGATATTCACGTCCACGTGCCTGCGGGCGCGATTCCCAAGGACGGCCCCAGCGCGGGCGTGGCCATGTTCATGGCGCTGGCGTCTCTGCTCTCGGAGCGCACCGTGCGCAATGACACGGCCATGACCGGCGAGATCACGCTGCGCGGCTTGGTGCTGCCGGTGGGCGGCATCAAGGAGAAGGTTCTCGCGGCGCAGCGCGCGGGCATCACCCGGGTGCTGTTGCCGGCGCGCAACCGCAAGATGTTCGAGGAGATTCCGGAGAACGCGCGCAAGTCGCTCAGTTTCCACTGGATCGACCATGTGGACGAGGCGCTGACGGCGGCGCTGCGGGACGAGGCAGCGCCCGCGGAGGCTCCGTCTGCTTGAGCGGGCGGTGCCCCGGGGCGGGCTTGATGCTAGACTAGCGCCCATCCTGTTCCCCGCGCGGCGCCGCGGCGCCGCGCGGCTGAATCGGCATGGTGACGATGTATCGAGTCAGCTTCATCAACCAGGGCAAGGTCTACGAAGTCTATGCCAAGCACGTCAGTCAGGGCGGCTTGTACGGCTTCGTGGAGATGGAAGGCATGGTTTTCGGCGAGCGCTCGTCGGTGGTCATCGACCCCAGCGAGGAGCGCCTGCAAAACGAGTTCGCCGGCGTCAAGCGCTCTTACATTCCCATGCATGCCGTGGTGCGCATCGACGAAGTCGAGTCGCGCGGGACGGCCAAGATAACGGATGCCCCGGAGGGCACCTCCAAGGTGACCCCGTTTCCGGTGTACACCACCGGCAAAGACCCGCGCGGATCCTGAGGCGCGCGGGTGCGCTTCGCGTCGTTGGGCAGCGGCAGCCGGGGCAATGCCGCGCTCATCGAGGAAGGCGGGACGCGCCTGCTGCTGGACTGTGGCTTTTCAACCTCGGCGGTGCAGCGGCGGTTGGGGCGGCTGGACCTCAGCCCGGACCAGCTCACGGGCATTGTGGTCACGCACGAGCACAGCGACCATTTGGGCGGGGTGGCGCGCCTGGCGGCCCGCTACCGGCTTCCGGTGTGGATGACGCCGGGCACGCACACGGCATGGCGCGGCGAAGACGGTGTCGCCGTGCATCTGTTCAGCGCCCACGAGCCGTTCGCCATCGACGCCTTGGAACTGGTCCCGTTTCCGGTGCCACACGATGCGCGCGAGCCCTGCCAGTTCGTATTCACCAACGGCGCACGGCGTCTCGGCGTGCTCTCTGACACCGGGGTGATCACACCCTTCATCCGTCACCAGCTCAACGCCTGCGACGCGCTGATGGTGGAATGCAACTACGATCCTCAGATGCTCGCCGGCGGGCCGTATCCGGAGTCCCTCAAGCAACGCGTGGCCAGCCGCCTGGGCCATCTCAGCAACCACCAGGCGGGCGATCTGCTGCGCCACCTGGATACGCGGCACCTGCAGCATATGGTGGTGGGCCACGTCAGCGAGAAAAACAATACACCGGCCCTGGCGAGCGCAAGCGCCGCCGAAGCGCTGGGCTGCAGCGCGGACTGGGTGACCGTGGCGGCACAGGCCGGCGGTTTCGGCTGGCGGGACATTGTTTGAGGATGCACAGCGGCCCGGATCCGGGAAGACCGGGCTTGGCGCAGCACGCGGGCGGCGCCGGACAGGCGCTCGCGGCCGGCGTGCCGGTATGAGGCGATAGCAGCGATGGATCTGTTGACCTTGCCGGGCGGCCCGGCCCTGTCCCCCTTCCGCCTGGAGCGCCTGTCGCAACGTCTCGAGCGCATCTGGCCGCACCTGTCCGGCCTGCGGGCACACTGGCTCTATCTGTGCGGCTTCCGCGCCGGCGTCGCGGACGACGAGGCGCTGCGCTTGCGCCGCGTTCTGGGTGACGTGCGCGACGAGCTTCCCGGAGAGCCTGCGCGGCGTGTGTTCGTCGTGCCGCGGCTGGGCACGACCTCGCCGTGGTCGAGCCAGGCGAGCGATATAATGCGGCTGTGCGGGGTGCGGGGGCTGGCGCGCATCGAGCGCGGCATCGCTTTCGATCTGGGGCTGTCGCGCATCCCGGACCAGGCGGCGTGGCGCCGGATCGAGCGCGAGCTCCACGATCCCATGACCCAGACCGTGGTGGCGGACGAGTCCCTATTGTGGCGCGTCTTTCAGGAACAGGCGCCGCGGCCCGTGCGCCAAGTGGATGTCATGCGCCGCGGACGTGCGGCGCTGGAGGCGGCCAATGCCGACTGGGGTCTGGCACTGGCGCCGGCCGAAGTCGACTATTTGCTGAGCCAGTTCCGGCGCCTGCAGCGCAATCCCTCCGATGCCGAGCTGATGATGTTCGCCCAGATCAACTCCGAGCACTGCCGGCATAAGATTTTCAACGCGCGCTGGACGATCGACGGCGAACCGCAGGCGTCGAGCCTGTTCGACATGATCCGCGGGACGCACACGCAGAGCCCGGAAGGCGTGCTCTCGGCCTACAGTGACAATGCGGCAGTGGTGGCCGGACATGTGGCCGGGCGCTTCTTTGCGGCGGACGACCTCTGCTACCGCTTGCGGGAGGAACCGGTCCACCTGCTGATGAAGGTGGAAACGCATAACCACCCCACTGCCATTTCGCCCTTTGCCGGCGCCGCAACCGGCAGCGGGGGCGAAATCCGCGATGAGGCGGCCACGGGCCGCGGCGGCAAACCCAAGGCCGGGCTCAGCGGTTTCACGGTTTCGAACCTGCGTATCCCCGGCTTCGAGCAGCCCTGGGAGCGCGATTTCGGTCGTCCCGGGCGCCAGGCCTCGGCGCTGGAAATCATGCTCGACGGCCCCATCGGCGCGGCGCGTTACAACAACGAATTCGGCCGACCGGCGATCGCCGGTTATTTCCGCACCTTCGAGCAGGCGGCGGCGGCAGAGGGCGGGGGCGAAACCCTGTTCGGGTATCACAAACCGATCATGATCGCCGGCGGCCTGGGCAACGTGCGGGCACCGCACGTGAGCAAAGGCGAGGTGACGCCCGGTGCCAGTCTGGTCGTGCTCGGCGGGCCGGCCATGCTGATTGGCCTGGGCGGCGGGGCGGCGTCCAGCCAGCAAAGCGGGGCCAGCAGCGAGGAACTCGATTTCGCCTCCGTGCAGCGCGCCAATCCGGAAATGGAGCGCCGTGCGCAGGAGGTCATCGACCGCTGCTGGGCCATGGGCGAGGCCAACCCCATTCTTTCGATTCACGACGTGGGCGCGGGCGGTCTGTCCAACGCCCTCCCGGAAATTCTGGATGCGGACGGGCGTGGCGGAGCCATTGAGCTGCGCCGTATACCCAGCGCCGATCCGGCGCTCTCGCCCATGGAGATCTGGTGCAACGAGGCACAGGAGCGCTACGTGCTTGCCGTTGCACCGCAGCGCCTGGACGCGTTCGCGGCGCTGTGCGAGCGCGAGCGTTGCCCGTTTGCCCTCGTAGGCGAGGCGAGCGCCGAGCCGCGCTTGACCGTGCGCGACAGCGCCGGCGGGGCACCGCCGGTGGATCTGCCCATGCCCGTACTGCTGGGGCGCACGCCGCGGCTGCGGCGCCGCGTTCGGCGCGGGACGGGCTATCGCTCGCCGTTCTCCCCGGGATCATTGAGCTTGGACGACGCCGTGGCGCGTGTACTGCGGCTGCCGGCGGTCGCCGCTAAGTCATTCCTGGTCACCATCGGCGACCGCACCGTCGGCGGGCAGGTGGCACGCGACCAAATGGTGGGGCGCTGGCAGGTGCCGGTCGCGGATGTGGGCGTCACCTTGGCCGGTTTTTCCGGCGTTGCCGGGGAAGCGATGGCCATGGGCGAGCGCAGTCCGGTCGCCGTGCTGGACGCGCCGGCGTCCGGACGCCTGGCCGTGGCGGAAGCGCTGACCAATATCGCGGCTGCGCCGGTCGCCACGCTTTCGCACGTGCGTTTGTCCGCCAACTGGATGGCTGCCGCCGGCCATGCAGGCGAGGATGCCCGGCTGTTCGATACGGTGCGCGCGGTGGCCGAGGCATTGTGCCCGGCCCTGGGCATTGCCATTCCGGTGGGCAAGGACTCACTGTCAATGAAAAGCGCGTGGCGGAGCGGCGACGGCGAGCGGCAGATGGTGTCGCCGCTGTCGCTGATCGTCACCGCCTTCGCCCCCGTCGCCGATGTGCGCGCCACGCTCACCCCGGAGATCGATGTGGACCGGGGCGCGACGCGGCTGCTGCTGGTGGAGGTGAATCCGGGCAGTCGGCGCATGGGCGGCAGTGCCCTGGCGCAGGCCTATGGCGCCTTGGGGACAGTGCCGCCCGACGTGGACGAGCCGGCGCGTCTCAGGGCCTTTTTCGACGAGGTGCAGGCGCTGAATGCGCAAGGCGCGCTGCTCGCCTATCACGACCGCTCGGATGGCGGCCTGTTCGCCACCCTGTGCGAGATGGCCTTTGCCGCGCGCTGCGGCCTCGACATCGAGCTGGGCGGCGCTTCGATGCCGCTGGAAGCCCTGTTCAATGAAGAGCCTGGCGCCGTGATCCAGGTACGCGCCGCCGATGCGAGCGCGCTCTGCGAGCGCCTGCGTGCTGCGGGCCTGGGGGCGAGCGATATCGGCGCACCGCGCGCCGATGAGGCCACCGTGCGCATCGCCCGGCGCGGGGAGACCTTGTTCAGCGCCTCGCGCACGCACCTGGAGCAGTTGTGGGGCGAGACGAGCTACCGCATGCAGGCGTTGCGCGACGATCCGGATTGCGCCCGCGAGGCTTTCGAGGCCATCGCCGACGAGCATGATCCGGGGCTGCAGGCTGCGCTCACGTTCGATCCGGACGAAGACGTTGCCGCGCCTTACCTGAACCTGGCGCGCCCGCGCGTGGCCATCCTGCGCGAGCAGGGCGTGAACGGCCAGGTGGAGATGGCTTACGCGTTCGATCGCGCGGGCTTCGAGGCAGTCGACGTGCATATGAGCGATATTTTGGCCGGCCGCGTCGCCCTAGACGGGAAGTTTGCCGGTCTGGTCGCCTGCGGCGGCTTTTCCTACGGCGATGTGCTGGGCGCCGGCGAAGGCTGGGCCAAGTCCATTTTGTTCAACGCGCGCGCGCGCGATGCGTTCACGGCATTTCTGGCGCGCGGCGACGCCTTTGCGCTGGGGGTGTGCAACGGTTGCCAAATGCTCGCCGCGCTGGCGGAGTTGATTCCGGGCTCGGCCCACTGGCCGCGCTTTCGCGGCAACCGCTCGGAACAGTTCGAGGCCCGCCTGAGCCGCGTGCAAATTCCGCAACACACGCGCTCCATCTTTATGTACGGCATGGGCGGCTCGGTGCTGCCGGTGCCGGTTGCGCACGGCGAAGGCAGAGCCGAGTTCACGACGCAGCAGGATGCGGCAGCGCTGGCAGCGTCGGGGCAAGTCGCGCTTCGCTATGTCGACGGCGACGGCCGCCCGGCGGCGCGTTACCCCGCTAATCCCAACGGCTCGCCGCAGGGCGTAACCGGTGTATGCAGCGCAGACGGGCGCATCACGCTGCTCATGCCTCACCCCGAGCGCGCGGTGCGCACGGCGGCGTGTTCGTGGCATCCGCGCGACTGGGGCGAGGCCGCGCCGTGGCTGCACCTGTTCCGCAATGCCCGTCGCTGGGTCGGCTGAGCGCGGCGCGGGCGCTGATCAGCCGTTGTCCATGGGCAGGATATCGGCCAGACCGCTGACGTCGATGATTGCGCGCATTTGCGCCGGTGCATTGAGGTAGCGCAGCGCCACACCGCGGTTGCGTGCGCGGCGCCACCATTCGAGCAGCAACGCGACGCCGGCGCTGTCGCTGCGCTCGACCCCCGAGAGATCGATGCGGCTCACGGCCTCTGGCCAGGTTGCGCTCGCGGCGAGCGCCTGGGCCGCCGTTTCCAGAGTCAGCACACCGCTCAGCCGCAAGCCGGCGTCGCCGTCGCTGTCGGCGCGTACCGACGGCCCGCCCCCGTTCACGACTGGCCCGACTCCTTGTGCTGCAGCTTCTTCTTGAGCGCCTTGATCAGGTAATCCATGCCGTGCTCGCGCGCGATGGAGGTGTAGGAGCTGCGGTAGTTGGTGACCAGACTGATGCCGTCCACGGAGACGTCGTACACCTCCCACTGGCCGTTGGTCTTGTGCACCCGGTAGTCGATGGGCACGGGCGAGCCCGTGTTGGCGCCGGTGAGCTGGGAGCGCACGGTAATATTGTCGGCGCTGGCGGGCGCATGGACCGGCTTCCACTCCAGGTTTGCGTTGCTGTATTGCAGCAGCGAGTTGGAGTAGGTGTGCACCAGCAGTTGGGTGAAGGTCTTGGTGAAGTCCTTGCGCTGCTGGGCACTGGCGTTGCGCCACTCGTATCCCAGCACCAGGCGCGACATGTAGGTGGCGTCGAAATGGGGCAGGATCTCCTTGTCCACCAAATCGTAGAGCTTCTGCGGGTTCTGTTTGTATTCGCTGTGATGGCTGCGGATCTTGTCCATGACGTCCTGCGCCGTGCTTTTCAGCATATGCACGGCTTCCTGCGTGCCGCCGGCGTCTGTGCCGGCGGCGGATGCCGCGATGGGCGCAGCCATGACCAGGCCCATCAGGCAGCCTGCGAACCAATACAGAAAGCGGGTCTTCATGAAGCCATCTCCTTAGATTGCCGATGCTTCGGGGCCCGTCGCGCGCTTACTTGCCGCCCGACGATGCCTTGTTCACCAGGAATTGCCCGATAACCTTTTCCAGCACCAGCGCCGACTGCGTGAAGGCGATCTTGTCGCCGTTCTTGAGCACTTTTTCCGATCCCCCGGGGGTGAGGCTGACGTACTGTTCGCCGAGCAGACCCTGGGTGAAGATGCTGGCATTGCTGTCCTTGGGAATCTGGTCGTAGCGGCTTTTAATGGAAATCGTGACTTTGGCTTCGAAGCGGCTCTGGTCGAAGCCGATGTTGCTCACGCGTCCAATCTGCACGCCCGCCATGGTGACCGGCGCGCCCACCTTGAGACCGCCTATGTCCTGGAACAGTGCCGTGACCTGATACGAGCTGCCCCCGGTCAGATTGCCCATGTTGCTCACGCGCAGCGTGAGAATGAAGATGGCCGCCACACCGAGGCAGATGAACAGGCCGACAACGGTTTCCAGCATTCGCGTCTGGGTCATGCCTTATCCCCCAAACATCAAGGCGGTCAGAATGAAGTCCAGGCCCAGCACGGCGAGCGAGGCCATGACGACGGTGCGCGTGGTAGCGCGGCTTACCCCTTCGGAGGTGGGTTCGGCGTGATAGCCCTGGTAAACCGCGATCCAGCTCGCCGCGACGCCGAAGACCAGGCTCTTGAACAAGCCGTTGAAGATGTCGCCCCACACGCTGATGCCGGACTGGATCTGCGACCAATAGGCGCCCGGATCCACGCCCAGCACGATCACGCCGATGAAGTAGCCGCCGGCGATGCCGATGGCCATGACGCTGAATATCGCGGTGAGCAGCGGCATGGAGATCACGCCCGCCAGGAAGCGCGGCGCGATCACCCGTTTGACCGGGTCCACCGCCATCATCTCCATGCCCGCGAGCTGTTCGGTGGCGCGCATGAGGCCTATTTCCGCGGCCATGGCCGAACAGGCGCGGCCTGCGAACAGCAGCGCGGTAACCACCGGCCCGAGCTCGCGCACGATGGTCAGTCCGACCACCAGGCCCAGGGACGTCTCGGCGCCGAAGCGGACCAGCGTATTGTAGCCCTGCAGCGCCAGCACCATACCCACAAACGAGCCCGATACCACGATGATCACCAGCGACAGCACGCCCACGCTGTAGATTTGCTGCACCACCAGCCCGGGCCGGCGCGCCAGGCTGGGCAGTGCGGCGAGCACGCGCAGCAGGAAAAACTGTGCGCGCCCGACGCGCGCCAGGAAATCCAGCACTACGCGCCAGGCGGTATTCATGCGCCGCCCCCCAGCAGGTCCTGCGCATAGTCTGCGGCCGGATAGTGAAAAGGCACGGGACCGTCCGGCGCTCCGTCGATGAACTGGCGCACGCGCTCGGAGCGTGTGTTACGGATGCGTTCGGCACTGCCGTGATCCAGCACTTTGCCGCCGGAGACGATGTAGACATCGTCGGCTATGGACAGGATTTCGTCGACGTCGTGCGAGACCACGATGGAGGTCAGCCCCAGAGCGTCGTTGATGCGCCGGATCAGGCGCATGAGCACACCCATGCTGATCGGATCCTGGCCCGTGAAGGGCTCGTCGTACATGATCATCATGGGGTCGAGCGCAATGGCGCGCGCCATCGCCACGCGCCTCGCCATCCCGCCGGACAACTCCTCGGGCATCAGCGCGCGCGCGCCGCGCAGGCCCACCGCTTGCAGCTTCATCAGCACCAGATCGCGGATCATGGATTCGGGCAGGCGCGTGTGCTCGCGCAGAGGAAAGGCGACATTTTCGAACACGCTGTAGTCGGTGAGCAGCGCGCCGCCCTGAAACATCATGCCCATGCGTTTGCGCAGCTCGTAGAGCCGGCTCTGCGACAGCCGCGGCACGTCTTCGCCGTCGACCGTGACGCTGCCGCGATCGGGCCGCCACTGTCCGCCGATCAGGCGCAGCAGCGTGGTCTTGCCGGAGCCGCTCGGTCCCATGATCGCGGTGATCAGGCCACGCCGTATGTCGAAGTCGGCGCCGTCATAAATGGCATGGCCGCCGCGGCGAATGCACAGGTCGCGAATATGCACCACGACCTCGTCCGAGGCCGCGGATTCCCGCGCTGGCGTACCGGCCTGGGCCATGCCTTCTCCTTTCGCCGTGCCGACGGCTGCCGGCGCAAAAAAACCATTGTAGCTCAAGCGCTACGGCGGCTCATGAGCCACCGGCGGGGTGCACCGTTTATCACGCGGGCAGCGTCGGTGGCGAGTCGGTGTGAACGATCATATCGCCCATTGGCAGGGCGAACGCCGCCAAAAGGTGCGGTAATAAGGCGTGCGCCATCGTTGCCACGTCTGCCGGGCCGCCCAAATCGCTCACCTGGGTCATGCGCAGGCCCGCGTAACCGCAGGGATTAACGCGCGAGAACGGTTCCAGATCCATGGACACGTTGACCGCAACCCCATGATAGCTGCAGCCGCGGCGCACGCGCAGCCCCAGCGAAGCGATCTTGTGGTCTCGCACATAAACCCCGGGGGCATCGCGGCGCGCGCTGGCCGCGATGCCGTACCCGGCTAAGGAGTCGATGACGGCGGCCTCCAGCCGTGTCACCAGCCCGCGCGGACCCAGATGCAGCCGGCGCAGGTTCAGCAAGGGGTAGACTACCAACTGGCCGGGGCCGTGGTAAGTCACCTGGCCGCCGCGGTCGGTCTGCACCACGGGGATATCGCCCGGGGCCAGAAGGTGCTCGGCGCGGCCCTTCATGCCCTGGGTGAACACCGGATCGTGTTCCAGCCACCAGATTTCGTCCCGGGCTTCGGGGTCGCGGCGATCGGTAAAGCGCCGCATCGCCTGCCAGACCGGCGTGTAGGGTTGTCGCCCGAGCGCGCGCAGGCGCGGCGGGGGCAGGGGCGAGGTTTCGTTCACAGCGCCATCAACACCAGCTCATGGGCCGACAAGGCGCGATAGATGGCGTCTATCTGGTCCTGACTGGTGGCGGTGATGGTTACGGTGATGGCGCTGTAGCGGCCCCGGCGGCTGGGGCGGCGCTGGAATCGCTCGCGATCCCCGGCCGGCACGTGCGTCTCGATGATGCCGTGGACCGCGGCCTCGAAGGCCTCGCTGTCGCGCCCGAAGGCCTTGATGGGAAACCGGCAGGGAAACTCCAACAGTGAGTCCTGTGCCATGGCGTTAACCTCGTTGCGCGCCATCGTACGCGCACTCTAACTCGGCTGCAGGCAGGCCGCTTGCTTGTACCGCTGCAGGCGCTCATGGACGCGCCGCCACAGCGGCCCCGGCTTGCCCCCGCCCACCGCCTGGCCGTCCAGCATGGTGATCGGCAGGGCTTCGCGCGTGGAACTGGTAATCCATATCTCGTCGGCGGCGTAGAGCCGGCTCCGCGTCACGTCGCCGAATCGCACGGGCAGGCCGTCGGCGGCGGCAAGTTCCAGGATCAGATCCCGGGTGATGCCGGGGAGCACGTACCCGGATTGCGGCGGCGTGAGAGCCACGTCGCCGACGACGACGAATACGTTGCTCGACGCCCCTTCGGTGACATGCCCGTCGCGCACGAGAATGGCTTCGGCGGCGCCGGCGTCGATTGCTTGCTGCTTGAGTAAGACGTTGGCGAGCAGCGCCGTCGACTTGATGTCACAGTGCGCCCAACGGTCGTCGTCGCGCACCACCGCCGCCGCGCCGCGTTCGAGGACATCCTTCGGCCACGGTTTCAGCGGTTGGCAAAAGCCCGTGACGGTGGCCGCCACGCCGGGTTTCGGGAAGCCGTGGTCTCGTGCCGGCGGGGCGCCGCGCGAGACCTGCAGGTAGACGCTCACATCGCCGCCGCCGTTGCGCTCGATCAGCTCCCCCACCACGCGCCGCCAGCCCGCGTCATCCATGGGATTGGCCAGGCGCAGGCCGTCCAGGCTGCGCTGCAGCCGCGTCAGGTGCTGCGACAGGCGCAGCGGATGCCCCTGGTAAGCCGGGATGACCTCGTAGACGCCGTCGCCGAATAAAAAAGCGCGGTCGGTGACCGGGACGCAGGCCTGCTCCTGCGCCAGAAACCGGCCGTTAAGGTAGGCGACGGGCATGTTCCGATGCTCTAGCGATTGTGTATCCAAAGCCGCACGGTGTCGCTGAGCTGGCTCCACCAGCCGCCCTTGGGCACCGCCTTGAGCGCATACAGGGGCGCCTGCTTGAGCACCTTGCCGTCGAGCTTCACCTGCAGCGTGCCGAGCCTCTGGTCCTTGGCGACCGGGGCCATGAGCTGGTTTTGCAGTTGTGCCTGGGTGGACAAGTCCTTGATGCGTTCCCGCGGCGCAGTAATGAAGATCGCCTTGCTCACGCCCACGGGGACCTGCGACTGGGCGCCTTTCCACACGCGCACCCTCTGCAGCGCCTTGTCCGGCGCGAACAGCCGCCGCGTTTTGTAGAAGCGAAAGCCGTAGTTGAGCAGGGCTTCGCTGTCCTGGGTGCGCGCATTGTCGCTCGGCGTGCCGGTCACCACCGACACCAGGCGCATGCCGTCGCGCTCGGCGGAGGCGACCAAGCAGTAGCCGGCGCTCTGGGTGTGGCCGGTCTTGAGTCCGTCAACGCTGGCATCCAGCCACAGCAGACGGTTGCGATTGTACTGGTGGATGCCGTTGTAGGTGAAGTCCTTCTGCGCGAACAGCGAATAATAATGCGGGAAGTCGCGGATGATGGCGCTTGCCAGAACGGCGAGATCGTGGGCGGAGGAGTAGTGCTTGGGTGCGGGCAGGCCGTCCGGGTTGACGAAATGGCTGTCGGTCATGCCCAGCTTGCTGGCTAGCTGATTCATGTAGGTGGCGAAGGAGTCCGCGGTGCCGCCGATATATTCGGCCAGCGCCACCGTGGCGTCGTTGCCGGAATCGGTGATTACGCCATGCAGCAGCTGCTTCACCGTCACCGGTTTGTTCGGTTCGATAAACATGCGCGAGCCACCGGTCTTCCATGCCTTCACGCTCACCGGCACCTTGTCGTCCATGTGAATCTTGTTGTGCGCCAGCTCGTCGAAGACGATGTAGATGGTCATCAGCTTGGTCAGACTGGCCGGCTCGATGTGCTCGTGAGGATCCTGAGCGGCGATGAACTGCCCGCTTTGCACGTCAAGCAGGGCATAGCTCTTGGCGTTGAACGATGGCGCCGCGGGCGTGGGCATTCCTGCGGCGAAAGCGAGCGACGCCATCCCTGTCAGGAGGCAGAGGACGGCGATGGGCGCGAGCAACAGTCTGCGTGTCATGACTTACCCGTACGGCGGCTTTTGGCGATGGCGCAATGAGTGTAAACCGGCGCCGGCGCGGCGCCTAGCCAGTACTTTCACTATCTGCTGCAATCGATTGTTCCATAAACAGAAAAAGCATCGTCACTGAGCCACGACCGTGGCGGCGATGCCGAGAAGTCCGAGCCTGGCCTGAGTCGCCCGGATGCGCTGGGGCGCTGCGAAGGGCCCCACGCGGACCCGGTACAGGCCGTTGCTCACCGGCGGCGGTTCGATAAAGGCGCGGCTCAGTCCGGCCCCGCGCAGGCGCGCCACCAGCTTGCGGGCGTGGGCGATGGCCCCGAATGCGCCGGCCTGGACATAGCGTGTCCCGGCGCTGTCGGTCTTCTGCGCCGCCCGGTGCTCGGGGTGCGGGTGCGCGCGTGCTACGGCCGTGCCGCCCGCGCTTGGGCGGGCAGGAGGGGCCTGCGTTGCGGCGACGGCCCGCGGCCGTGATGGTGCCTTGTCCCGTGACGCGTCGCCGGCGGCATCGATGGCCCGTACACGAACCAGCGCCGTGCCCTTTTGCGTCATCCCCAGCTTGTACGCGGCGGTATAGGAAAGATCGATGATGCGTCCGGGGTGGAACGGGCCGCGATCATTGACCTTGACGATGACGTGCCGGCCGTTCTCCAGGTTGGTCACGCGCACGTACGTGGGCAACGGAAGCACTTTGCTGGCCGCGGTCATGTCGTACATGTCGTAGGTCTCGCCGCTGGAGGTGCGTTCGCCGTCGAACCCGGGGCCGTACCAGGAGGCGAGGCCGACCCGGTCGTATCCGCGTGCCGAGGTCAGCACATGATAGGTCCTGCCGAATACGGTGTAGGTGTCCGGATTGCCATGAGGGCTTCTGGGCAGGGCGTGCGGGGTCGGATTGGGGACGGCGTTGAGTTTGGCGGCATTCGGCTGGGGGCGGGTGGGGCCGCTGGCGCAACCGGCCAGGACGGCGGCCCAAAGCCCTAGCAGCGCGAGCCGGAGCGCGCTATCCCGAGTGGTCAGCATCGGCGGACAGGGCTTGGCGAATGGCCTGTGCCAGCTGGAACACGGCCATGGCGTAAAGCGGGCTGTGATTGTAGCGCGTGATAACGAAAAAGTTCTTTGCCGCCAGCCAGTGCTCGGGTGTGTGCTCGCCCTGCAAGGTCACCAGGCCCACGGCGAGGTCGGGCGGCAGATACGCGGCAGGCTGGACCCCCTGTTTGGCCAAAGCCTGCGCCGTGGTATCCGTGCTGAAGCGCACTGCCTTAACATGCGCGCTGTCCTTGTCGCTGACGAACGCGGGCACCGCGATGGGTTCCCCGCGCTGCCAGCCGTTTTTTGCCAGGTAGTTGGCGACGCTGCCGATGGCGTCATCCGCTTGCCACAGGTCGGTGCGGCCATCGTGGTTGAAATCCACCGCGTAGTGGCGGTAGCTGCTGGCGATGAACTGCGGCAGCCCCATGGCGCCCGCGTAGGAACCCTTCACCTGGGTCAGCGCCACATGGTCGTCACGCGCGACCATGAAGAACTGCTTGAGCTCGGACAAAAAAAAGTGGGCGCGCGGCGGATAGTCGAAAGACAACGTGGCCAGCGCGTCGAGCACCCGATAGTGGCCCATGTGGCGGCCGTAGCGCGTCTCCACGCCCAGGATGGCGGCGACGACCGCCGGAGGCACGCCGTAGCGGGTCTGCGCACGCCGGAAGGCGCCGGCGTGCGCGTGCACGAAAGCCGCCCCCTGCTGCACGCGTGCGGGCCGTATGAAAATGCGCCGGTACTTATACCAGGGCATCGCCTCGGCGGGACGTTCCATGGCGTTGATCACGGCCGGCTCGGAGTGCGCCGAATCCAGTATGCGGCGCACGTAGCCCGCACTGAAGCCCGCTTTCTTCAGGCTGTGGATGAGGGATTGCGCCTGCGCACGCCCCGCATAGCCGCCCGTCGCGGCCCATGCCGGTGCCGTCGCGCTCCAGGCGGTCAGCGCGAGAGTGAGTGCAATGGCACGCGCAGCCAGGCTCATGTCGTCAGCATCCTGCGGTGCGTGTGAATGGACATCAGCATGCCAAGAGTGGCGAGAAGAGTCACCATGGATGTGCCGCCGTAGCTGACGAGCGGCAGCGGCACGCCTACGACAGGCAGCACCCCGATCACCATGCCGATGTTGACGATCACGTAAACCGAGAACGTCAGCGCCAGACTGCCGGCAAGCAGGCGCTGGAACGAGTCGCGCCCGTTCACGGCAATCCACAGCCCGCGCAGCACCATGCCGGCGTAGAGAAAGATCAGCAGCAGGGCGCCGAGAAGCCCCGCCTCCTCCGCGTAGACGGCGAAAATGAAATCCGTGGCGCTCTCCGGCAAGAAGTCGAGCTGTGCCTGTGTGCCGTTGAGCCAGCCCTTGCCGAACAGCCCGCCCGAGCCGATCGCGATCTTGCTTTGGGTGATGTGGTAGCCGGCACCCAACGGGTCCAGGCTGGGGTTGAGAAAGATCATGATGCGCTGGCGCTGGTAGTCGTGAAGCTTGAGCCAAACCAGGGGCGCGAGTGCCGCAACCACCAACAGTATGCCCAGCATGATGCGCCAACGCAGCCCCGCCAGATAGATGACCAGCGCCCCGGCGCAGGCGATCAGTAAGGCCGTGCCGAGGTCCGGCTGCTCGGCGATCATGAACACCGGGATGACCAGGATTATCAGCGCGACAGCCAAATGACGCCAACGCGGCGGTATGGGCCGGTGATGCAGATACAGCGCGAGCGTCATGGGCATGGCCAGCTTCATGATCTCCGCCGGTTGAAAAGTGAACAGCCCCAGATTGATCCAGCGCTGCGCGCCCTTGTTGATATCGCCCAGCACCAACGTCACCGCGAGCAGAATCAGGCCCAGCGCGTACAGCCAGGGACCCGCCGTTTTGAACCATTCCGGGGGTATTTGCGCGACCGCGGCCATAACCCCCAATCCCAGCACCAGACGCTCGCCCTGGGCATAGACCAGGCCCAGTTTCTCCCCATCCGCGCTGTAGAGCACGAACAGGCCCAGCATGCAAATCGCCAGGGTGAACAGCAGCAGCGGCGCATCCAGGTGGAACTGGGCGAGCCAAGCGGTGAGTGTGACACGCTGGTTGGCGCTGTCAGCTGCCTGGATGTCGTTCGTTTGGGTGTTCGGCAAAAAACGCATCGGCCACCTTGCGGGCTATGGGTGCGGCGACGGCGCCACCTTCGCCGCCGTGCTCGACGATGACGGCAATGGCGATCTTGGGATGATCCACCGGCGCGAACGCGATGAAAAGTGCCTGATTGCGGTATTTCTTGGGAATGCTCTTGTCGTTGGACGCGGTGTCGCCCTCGTCGCGGCTGTTGCCCCTCACCTGGGCGGTGCCGGTCTTGCCCGCCATGGTGTAGGTCAGTCCCTTGTCGATCCGGTGCGCCGTGCCGTGCGGGGACTTGATCACGTCCTGCATGGCGTTAAGCACGCGCTGCCAGTCCTGGTGCGGCAGCTTGACGGGGGGAAGAGGCTGGGGCTTGATCAGCCGGCGTTTGCCGGTTCGGGGATTTTGCTCGGCGTAGACGATGTGCGGTTTCATGCCGTGGCCGCGCCGGGACAGCGTGGCCACGGCATGCGCCAGCTGCAGGGGTGTGACCAGCCAGTAGCCCTGGCCGATGCCGGCGTTCAGGGTATCGCCCGGGTACCAGGGCTTGCCCAGGTGGGCGAGTTTCCATTTCTGCGACGGCAGCACGCCGGACTCTTCGCCCGGCAGGTCCACGCCGGTCGGGCGCCCGAAGCCGAAGCGGCCCAGCCAGTGGTCGATATCCTGGATACCGAGGTCGTGCGCCAGGTCGTAAAAATAGATGTCGCAAGACTGGACGATAGCCTTGTGCAGGTCCACATGGCCGTGGCCCCAGCGCTTCCAGCCGTGCCACACGTAGGAGACATGGGGCAGGCGGTAATAGCCCGGACAGAATCGCTGGTGAATGTTCTTGCCGCCGTCGGTGCCCAGCCCGGCCAGCGCCATGAACGGCTTGATGGTGGATCCGGGCGGATATTGACCGCGTATCGCACGGTCGAAAAGCGGGTTGCCGGTGTCGTGCAGCAGCGCGTGATAGTGTGCCTGGCTGATGCCGTCGACGAATGGCTGCGGGTTGAAGCTGGGCTTGCTCACCATGGCCAGAATGTCGCCGGTGTCGGGGGCGATGGCGACCACCGCGCCGGCGTTGTCGCCGAGAGCCTGTTCGGCCACCCTTTGCAGGTGCACGTCCAGCGTCAGATAGAGGTTTTCCCCCGGCGAAGAAGGGTCGGATTGCAGCCGGCGCAGCGTGCGCCCCTCCGCATTGGCTTCCACGATCTTCGAGCCCGGCGTGCCGTGCAGGACGTGCTCGTAACTGTGCTCGACGCCGGTTTTGCCGATGTGGCTGGTGCCGCGGTACAGGCTCGGGTCGACGCGCTTGAGGTCGCGGGCGGTGATGCCCCCGACGTAGCCGACGACATGCGCCGCCGTTTTACCCTGCGGGTAGTCGCGGCTGAGGCCGGCATGGATGTCGACGCCCGGGAAGTCCTGGCGATTGACCTCGAAGCGCGCCACCTGGCGCGGGGTGAGGTCGTAGGCCAGGGGCACGGGGTCGAAGCGCGCGCTGTTTCGGACCCTTTCCTTGAAGTCTTTTATCTTCTCCGGGGACAGCGGCACGATACTGCTCAGGCGCTTGAGCGTGGCGTTCATGTGGTGCACCTGCTCCGGCACCACGTCCAGGCGGTAAGAAGCCACGTTATCCGCCAGCAGCACGCCGTTGCGCCCGTAGATCAGGCCGCGAACCGGCGCCACCGGCAGCACGCGCATGCGGTTGTCGTTGGAACGCGTGTCGTAGTACTGGCGCTGCACGATCTGCAGGTAGTACAGGCGCGCGCCCAGCACCGCGCTTACCGCCACCAGCAGCAGCGCCGCCACCAGCACGCGGTTGGTGAAGACGATGCGCTCGTGCGCGAGGTTTTTGATGGGTGTCTCTGAAGCCATGTCAAAGTTGACGTTGCCGGCGGTCCCGGCAGCTAGAGCGCCCAGGCGGTGCGCGCATCAGCGGTCGAGTAGCTGCAGGGCTGGCGCCATCACGGGCCAGAGCAGGGTCGTGCTGGCCACCGGCGCCCAGCGCCAGAGGGGCGTCACCGCATGTCCGGTGACGCCGTCGATCCAAAACAGGACGAACTCGTAGACGATGAACACCGGCAGCAGCGCCAGCCCCTGCTGCCAGAAAGGGAACGTGCGCACCAGCTCCTGTAGCTTGAGAGCGCCGAAACTGGCCAGCGTCAATGCCAGTGCATGCTCGCCGAGCACCGTGCCCGTGAGCTGATCCAGCAGCAGGCCGCTGATCCAGGCCACGCTGACGCCCACGCGCCGCGGCAGGGTGGTGTTCCAGAACACGACCACGAGCAGGACCCACGCCGGGCGCACCGCCGCCAGCGCGGCGGGCAACGGAATCACGCTTAGCACCAGCGCGGCCAGCACGCTGACTCCCACCGGCAGCCACGTGGGCAGGCGCGCCGCGGCACTCATGGTTTGGCCGATAGGGGCGCGGGGGTCGGCGTGTCGGGGGACTTCGCTGCCGACCCGGCGCCGCCCGCCGCGTCGTTCCACACCAGAAGCACCTCGCGGCCCTGGTGCAGATGCGCGGACGGTTTGGCGCGCACGCTAAGAAAATACTGGCCCGCCTTGTGCTTGACGTTGGTCACCGTGCCCACCGGGTAGCCCGCGGGGTAGCGCCCGCCCAAGCCGGAGGTCACCAGCCGGTCGCCGGTGCGGATGTCGGCGTTGGTGGGCAGATAGGGCAGGCGCAACTGCCCGTCGCCGCCGCCTTCCGCGATGGTCTGCAGCCCGTCCCGGTTGATCTCCACCGGAACGCCGTAGTTGGGATCGGTGATCAGGTTGGCCACGGACGACATCAGCCCCACCTGGGTGACCTGGCCCATGACGCCGTGGGAGTCTATCAGGGGCTGGCCCGCGTACACGCCGTCCAGGCTGCCCTTGTTGAGCATGATGTAGTGGCGATAGGGATCCGGGCTCGCCGCCAGCACGCCCGCGATGAGCACGCGCTGCTTGAGCGCCTCGGCCGATTGCAGCAAGGCGCGGATACGCCGGTTCTCGGCTTGTAGGGACTGTAGCCGTTCCACTTTGGCTCGGAGAACGAGCTGCTGGCGCCTGAGCGCACGGTTTTCCACCCGCAGCTGCTCGCGCGACTCGAAATAGTCGCCGAGCGAAGACAGGCTCTGCGGAAAATCGGCTATCCAGCGAACCGGCTGGGCGATGGCGGAAAGTGCCAGGCGCATGGTCTGGAGATTGTCCAAACGCTGGTCCATGAACATCAGGGCCAGAGAGAGAACCACAAACACCAGCACTTTAAGGCTCAAAGGCGGCGCCTTGGAAAATAGCGGTTTGACGTCGCCGTCGCCGAATTTCGCCACTCGCTTTCCGTCGATTGCGCCTGGGTGCGGACCCGACGCCCCGCGGCGCCGGCTCAGGATAGTCCAATACCTTACGGCGCGGCCCCGGCCGCGCGCAAACCCCTAATCGCGCGCCTACTCCAGCGCGAACGCCTGTGCGCCCTTGGCGTCCATTATCTGCAGCAGCATGCCGCCGCCGCGCGCGACACAGGTCAGCGGATCCTCGGCGATGATCACCGGCAGTCCCGTTTCCTCGCTGATGAGCTTGTCCAGATCCTGCAGCAGGGCACCGCCGCCGGTGAGCACGATGCCGCGCTCGGCCACGTCCGAGCCCAACTCCGGCGGCGTTTTCTCCAGCGCCGTCTTGACTGCGCCCAGAATGCCCGACAAAGGCTCCTGCAGCGCATCCAGGATTTCGTTACTGTTGAGCGTGAACGCGCGCGGCACGCCCGCCGACAGATGGCGGCCGACGACCTCGATTTCCTTGACCTCGTGGCCCGGGTAGGCGGTGCCGATGGTGTGCTTGATGCGCTCCGCCGTGGCCTCGCCGATGAGCATGTTGTACTGGCGGCGCACGTAGGCGATGATCGCCTCGTCGAAGCGGTCGCCGCCGATGCGAACGCTTTCCGCGTAGACGATGCCGTTCAATGAGATAACGGCGACCTCCGAAGTGCCGCCGCCGATGTCGAGCACCATGGAGCCGCGGGCGTCGCCGATGGGTATGCCGGCGCCGATCGCGGCCGCAATGGGCTCTTCCACGAGATAGACTTTGCGCGCCCCGGCGTTGCTCGCGGACTCGCGAATGGCGCGTCGCTCGACCTGGGTCGAGCCATACGGCACGCATACCAGCACGCGCGTGACCGGACGCAGCAGCCGCCGGCGGTGCACTTTTTTGATAAAGTGCTGCAACATCTTCTCGGTCACCATGAAGTCGGCGATAACGCCGTCCTTCAGCGGCCGGATGGTGGAGATGTTGCTCGGGGTGCGGCCCAGCATGCGCTTCGCGTCCAGCCCCACCGCCTCGATGCGCTTGCCGCCGCGCCCGTCGGAGCGGATCGCCACGACCGAGGGTTCGTTGAGCACGATGCCGCCGTCGCGAACGAAAATCAGCGTATTGGCGGTTCCCAGATCGATGGAGAGGTCGTTGACGAAAAAACCCCGTAAATTTTCAAGCATCGTGCCCTGGACCCTGGTGCGGATGGCGCGTCGAGTGCGCAAACTCTATCAACGGCCGGGGGTTTGGGCAAGCGCGCAAATATGCTAATTTTACCGGTCTTTCGCGCCCTGATGCCGCCGCGTTCGAGGCCCGTTCGCAACTGCCGAGCCGCGCACGGGTTTTGCCTGACTGGCGCAGTCGTTACCGCTCGTCGGCGCCGGGCGGAGCTTAACCGCAGAGGCAGGTTCCGTTATGAGCTTTCAATCCAGCGACGTGTCCAAAATGGCACACCTCTCCCGCTTGGCCATCGAGGATCAAGACCTCACGCGCTTCGCCCACGACCTGTCCGATATTCTGGAGATGGCGGGGCGTTTGCAGGAGGTCGATGTGGGCGATGCGGGTCCCATGGCGCACCCGCTCGACCTCACGCAGCGCCTGCGCGCCGACGTGGTGACCGAGGGCGATGAGCGCGAGGCGTTTCAGTCTCAGGCGCCCGCAGCGGAGGATGGGCTCTATCTGGTGCCGCGCGTCATAGAGTAAGGATCTGGGCAAGGATACTATGCATACCAAAAGCCTCAAGGAGCTGAGCGCGCTGATCAGGCGCCGCGAAGTCTCCAGCCGGGAAGTCGTCGAGCATTTCCTGGATCGCGTGCGGTCGCTGGACCCGTCCCTCAATGGCTTCGTGACTGTCGCCGAAGAGCGCGCTCTGGCCCGGGCCCAACAAGCGGATGAACGCCTCGGCGCCGGACAGGGCCCGGCGCTTACCGGCATGCCCATCGCGCACAAGGACATCTTCTGCACCCGCGGCCTGCGCACCACGTGCGGATCGCGCATGCTCGCCGATTTTACGCCGCCGTTCGACGCCACCGCGGTGCAAAAGCTGGACACCGCCGGTGCCGTGGCGCTCGGCAAGACCAACATGGACGAGTTCGCCATGGGCTCGAGCAACGAGACCAGCTACTTCGGCGCGGTGCGCAATCCGTGGGACCTGGAGCGCGTGCCGGGCGGCTCCTCGGGCGGGTCGGCGGCGGCGGTCGCGGCCGGTTTGGTGCCGGCCGCGACGGGCACGGACACCGGCGGCTCCATCCGTCAGCCGGCGGCGCTCACCGGCGTCACCGGCATCAAGCCGACCTATGGCCGGGTATCGCGCTACGGCATGATCGCCTTCGCCTCCAGCCTGGATCAGGGCGGTTGCTTCGCGCGCAGCGCCGAGGATGCCGCCGTGGTGCTGCAGGCCATGGCCGGATTCGACCCCAAGGATTCCACCAGTGTGGATCAGGCGGTGCCGGACTACGCGGCGGGGCTGGAGCGCGAGCTTAAGGGGCTGCGCATGGGGTTGCCGCGCGAATACTTCGCCGAAGGGCTCGAGCCGGGCGTTAAGGCGGTGGTGCAGCAGGCGATCGAGGTACTGGGCGAGCAGGGCGTTGAGGTGGTCGAGGTGAGCCTGCCTCATACCGAGCTTGCGGTGCCGGCTTACTATGTGGTGGCGCCGGCCGAGGCCTCCAGCAACCTGGCGCGCTATGACGGCGTGCGCTACGGCTATCGCTGCGCCGATCCGCTGGACCTGGAGGACCTTTACAAGCGTTCCCGGGGCGAAGGTTTCGGGCGCGAAGTCAAACGCCGCATCATGGTCGGTACGTACGTGCTCTCGCACGGCTACTACGACGCCTATTACCTGCAGGCGCAGAAGGTGCGCCGGCTGATCAGCGACGATTTCCGCCGCGTGTTCGAGCAGGTGGATGTGATCGCCGGACCGGTCACGCAGGCGCCGGCATTCCGGCTGGGCGAGAAGATCGACGATCCCGTGGCGATGTATCTGAACGACATTTACACCATTCCTGCGAATCTGGCGGGCCTGCCCGGCATGTCGGTGCCGGCCGGCTTCGTCGACGGCCTGCCCGTGGGGCTGCAACTGATCGGCAATTATTTCGGCGAGGGGCGGCTGCTGAATGTGGCCCACCGGTTCCAGCAGGCGACCGACTGGCACCGGCGGCGCCCCGCCGAGGATGCGATGCGGGCGGAGGCCTCGTGAGCATGGAATGGGAAACCGTGATCGGCCTGGAGATCCACGTCCAGCTCGCCACCCGCTCCAAGATCTTCTCCGGTGCGGCGACCGCATACGGCGCGCCTCCTAATACGCAGGCGTGTGCGGTGGATCTGGGTATGCCCGGCGTGCTGCCGGTGGTCAACGCCGAGGCCATCCGCATGGCGGTGTGCTTCGGGCTGGCTGTCGACGCGCATGTGGCGCCGCGCAGCGTGTTTGCGCGCAAGCACTACTTCTATCCGGACCTGCCGAAGGGCTACCAGATCAGCCAGTACGAGCTGCCCATCGTGGCGCAGGGGCGGCTCAACATCACCCTCGACGATGGCGAAACCAAAACGGTGGGTATTACCCGCGCGCATCTGGAAGAAGACGCCGGCAAGTCCCTGCACGAAGGCTTTGAGCGCGCCACTGGCATTGACCTTAACCGAGCCGGTACGCCGCTGGTGGAGATCGTCTCCGAGCCGGATCTGCGCTCGGCGAAAGAGGCGGTGGCGTACATGAAGAAGCTGCACGCACTGGTACGCTACCTGGAAATCTCCGACGCCAACATGCAGGAAGGCTCGTTCCGTTGCGACGCCAACGTGTCCGTGCGCCGCCGCGGCGACACCGACTTCGGCACCCGCACGGAGACCAAGAACCTGAATTCGTTCCGTTTCGTGGAGCGCGCCATCAACTATGAGATCGAGCGCCAGATCGAGGTGATCGAGTCCGGCGGCCGGGTGGTGCAGGAGACCCGCCTGTTCGACCCCGACAAGGGCGAGACGCGCTCGATGCGCACCAAGGAAGAGGCCAACGATTATCGCTACTTTCCCGATCCGGATCTGCTGCCGGTGGAGGTTGACGCCGAGTTTCTGGATGAGATCAGGCGCGGCCTGCCCGAGCTGCCGGATGCCAAGCGCGAGCGCTTCATGGCGCAGTATGGGCTTTCAGCCTACGATGCGGGCGTGCTCACCGCCACGCGCGAGCTTGCCGACTACTACGAAAGCGTGGCGGCGCTCGCTGCCGGCGACCCCAAACTCGCGGCGAACTGGGTGATGGGCGACCTGGCGGCGCGCCTCAACGAGCACGGGATCGACATCACCGCGAGTCCCGTCGACGCCGCGCGCCTGGCCGGGCTTTTGCAGCGTATCCAGGACCAGACCATTTCCGGCAAGATCGCGAAAGAAGTGTTCGACGTCATGTGGCGCGACGGACTCGAGGCGGATGCGGTCATCGAGCAGAAAGGCCTTAAGCAGATCACCGATGCCGACGCCATTGCCGTCATGATCGATCAGGCGATCGCCGACAACCCCAAACAGCTAGAGCAGTATCGCGCCGGCAAGGACAAACTCTTCGGCTTCTTCGTGGGCCAGGTGATGAAAGCTTCCCGCGGCAAGGCCAATCCGGCGGAGGTCAACCGCCTGCTCAAGGAAAAGCTGCAGGGATGAAGGCGTCTACCGGCTTTGGCCCTGTGCTCTGATGTCCGGGGTTGGTGTTAGCGGTGACAGTCAGTCTGCGGGCGGGCGCCTGACGCGGTTTGTGTTCGACCGCCTTCCCATCCGTGGCGGCATCGTGCGCCTGGATGGCGCCTGGCGCTCGCTGCTCGCGGGCCGCCCTTATCCGGCGCCGGTGCGCAACCTGCTTGGTGAGGCGCTCGCCGCGGCGCCGCTGCTGGCCTCAGGGCTGAAGTTCGAGGGCCGCATGAGCCTGCAGCTGGAGGGCAGCGGGCCGGTTGGCATGCTTGTCGTGCAAGTCACCCATGAGCTGGAAGTCCGAGGTATGGCCCGCCACGGTGAGGTGGAGGACGAAGACGGGTTCGCGCGATTGGTGGGCCGCGCGGGGCGGCTCGCCGTGAACCTCGAGCCGGCGCGGGCAGGACGTCGTTACCAGGCGCTGGTGGATCTGCGGGGCGACAGCCTGGCGGCCAGCCTGGAGGGCTATTTCCAGCAGTCGGAACAGATACCCACGCGTCTTTGGCTGGATGCCGACGGGTGCGCCGCGGTGGGCCTGCTGTTGCAGCGTCTGCCGGATGCAAGCGTCATGGCCCACCAAGAGGACTGGCGGCGTGTGACCCAGTTGGCGGCGACGCTCACCCCCGCCGAGCTGTTGGGCTTGCCGGCCGAACGCCTGCTGCAGCGCTTGTTTCACGAGCAAACCGTGCGCGTGTTTGCGCAGCAGCCGGTCGAGTTCGTGTGCCGCTGCATGCAGGGGCGCATTTCCCAGATGCTGTTGGCGCTGGGGCGGGACGAGGTCGAGGATATCCTGCGCGAGCAGGGGCGGGTTGAAGTTGAATGCGGCTTCTGCGGGCGCCGGGTCATTTATGATCGCGCCGGGATAGCTGCCCTGTTCGACGGCGCCGAGGGTGAACCGCCCAGCGAATCTGTGCACTGAGGCAGGCGAGGCTGCGCTTTGCCGACGCTGCATTCGCCCGCTTTGGAAGCTTTCGCAGCCAGTGCCCGCCATTAAGCGCTGGCGGGGCCCGTCCCTGGGCCATCTCATCGCCCGTCCATGGTTTGCCAGCGTCAGCCGGTGCCGGTTACGAGCTCTGGACCAGCTTCATGATGCGCGAGCGCAGCTTGGAATCGCGGCGCGCATTGATGGCGATCTTGTTGTATTGCTTGGCGGTCAAATGGTGGGACTGGACCGCTTTGACCATCTTGTGCATGGCTTGCTGCTGCATCTTCTGGGCCTGCTTTTTGTTCTTGGCCCCTTTCAGTTGATGGGTTAGCTTCTTTTGGATGCCCTTAATGTCGTTGAACGCAGCGGCGAAATGCTTAAGCTTTTGCTGCGAATAGTGGGGAACCTGCTTCTGGGCCTGGGCGGATGGTGCCGCGGCGTTCTGCCCCCCTTGCTGGGCGGCGTAGCCGATGCTCGGGCCAGCGATCAGTAGTCCCGCGGCAATCGCTGCGGTCAGACCCTTCTTAACGTTCCAAGGCATTCAGTCACTCCTGTTTGGCAAATGGATGCGAAATCGTCGCACGAGACAACAACGCAACGACCGTGCCACGGTTGCTTGCGGGCTTCGACCGCGGCGCGCAGCCATGAACGGGCGAACACCCGTGTCTTTGGGTATGCGCCATGGGCACATGTGCCGTTTTGGCGCATGAGCCGCAGAGGTTCGGCAGCGCCGGTGGCTTCAAACCCCGGTCGGGGTGTCGTCGTCCAGGCGCCGGTATAAGGTGCGCCGGCCAATGCCCAGCAACGCCGCGGCGCGGCGTTTGTTGCCGCCCACCCGGTCCAGTACATAACGGATATAGCGCGTTTCCACCTGCGATAAGGTGGGCAGCGCACCCTCGGCGCCCGCGCGCCAGCTTGGTGTCTGCGCGCGCGCGGGTGTGCCCGCGCCCGAACGCACGCGCTCGGGCAGGTCCCGGACCTGCAGGACGGGGCGGTCGCAGAAGGCGCTCGCCCGCTCGAGGATGTTTTGCAGCTCGCGCACGTTGCCCGGGAAATCATAAGAGCGCAGCCGTTGCAGGGCCGTTTCGTCAATTCCCTGCGTGTTGCTTCGTCCATCGCAATGCCGGGCCAGAAAGCGGGCGGCGAGGGCGGGTATGTCGTCGCGGCGCTCACGCAGGGGCGGCACTCGCAGGGTGAACGTCTCCAGACGGTAGTAGAGGTCTTCGCGAAAGCGCCCTTCGCGGATTTCGGCCTCGAGGTCACGATTGGTGCACGCGATGATGCGTACGTCGACAGCCTGGGTGCGGGCGCTGCCCACCGGGCGCACCACGCCGTCCTGCAGCACGCGCAAAAGCTTGGCCTGCAGGGCCAGCGGCATGTCGGCGATCTCGTCGAGCATGAGGGTACCGCCGTGTGCCTGTGCGAACAGGCCGGTGTGACCCGTGCGTGCCCCCGTGAAAGCGCCCGCCGTATGGCCGAAGAACTCACTTTCCAGCAACTCTCCCGGGATCCCGGCGCAGTTTACCGCCACAAAGGGCCCGCTTGCGCGGTGGCTCTCGCGGTGCAACGCCCGCGCCACCAGTTCTTTGCCGCTGCCGCTCTCGCCCACGACCAGCACCGAGCCGCGGGTCGCGCCCACGCGGCGGATTTGCCGGAACAGCTTGTCCATCACCTCGCTGGTGCCGACCAGGCCGTGGAATTCGCCGCGCGAGACGTGACCCGCCGCCGGCGCGCTGAAACGCTGGGCCTGCGTGACGCGCGCCACGCACCGCAGCAGCTCATCCAGATCCAGCGGCTTGGTCAGGAAGTCATCGGCGCCCTGCTTGAGCGCGTCGACCGCCTGCTCGACGGTGCCGAAAGCGGTGATTATGACGAATGCCGGGGAGGGGTCGGCAGCGCGGGCACGCTCCAGCAATGCCAAGCCATCGGTGCCCGGCAGGCGCAGGTCGCTGAGCACAACGTGCGGCTGCCAGCGCTCGATCAGGCTCGTCGCATCCTCGGCGCAGCCGGCGCTGCGAACATGGTGGCCGGCCTCGCCGAGTTCCTGTGCGAGCATGGCGCAGAGTGCGCGGTCGTCCTCGACGATGAGCACGCGCGTGCCGCTGACTGCAGGTTTCATAGCGCACCCCGCCCAGCGCCCGCGGCTGCCCGGCGCAGGCTCGCGGGAAGCGTGATGTCAAACGCAGCACCCCCTAACCCGGCGGCGGCCAGCTCCAGCGTGCCTCCATGCTCTTTGACCGCGCCCAACGCCAGGGCCAGACCCAGTCCGGTGCCTTGCTCGAGCGGTTTGGTGGTGTAGAAGGGCTCAAAGATATGGGCACGCTGCTCCGCCGCGATGCCGGGTCCGTCGTCCTCCACCGTCAAATGCAGCTCCCCCGACGCGCCTTCGTACCAGCTCAGGCGGGTGAGGCCGCCGCGCGCGGCCTGGATGGCGTTGCGCAGGAGATTGGCCACGGCCTGCTCCATGCGCACCGCGTCCATTTCGACCACCGGTGCGGGCGTGGCTCCCCGGATCTCGATCCGGGTGTGTGCCGCTCGCGCTTCCGGGAGCAGCGCGTCGCGTGTTCCCCGCGCCAACTCGTCCAGGGGCACGGGCCGGCGCTGGCCGCGGCCGCCGCGGCCGAACTCCATCAGCCGGCGGATAATGAGCACCATGCGCTGTAATGCGGTGCGGATATCCTCCACGCTGGCGCGCGCTTTCGCGCTCACCGAGGGGTTGCGCAACAGGCGCTGGGCATGGCCGTCCGCCACGCTCAGCGGCGAGCCCAGCTCATGCGCGAGCCCAGCGGCGAGCCGGCCGATGGCAGCCATCTTCTCCGATTCACGCAGCCTCTCTTCCAGCGCCTGCTGGTGCTCTCGCCGGTGTGCCAGCTCGCGTTCGGAGCGGGCGATGCTGTCGAGCATGGCGTTGATGCCGCGCGACAGGGCGTCTATCTCGCGCGGCCCGCCGGTGGCCAGGCGGTGAGCGTGTTCGCCGTGCTCGATGCGGGCGAGGCCGGCGAGCAGCCGATCCAGATGGCGGCCGATGGCGCGGCGATGGCCATAGACGATGATGGCGGCCAGCAGTGCTGCGAGCGCGGTAAGGCCCAGCAGTCCCAGGGTGCGCACGCGGCGTATGAAGGCGCTGAAATCGCTCGCTCTGCGCGTGACCTGCAGCAGGCCGATGATGCGCCCGCCGGCGCCGGTCAACGGTATGAAATAGGAATAGACGCGGTGCGCGCCGGAGCGCCCGTAATCGCCGCGGCGGCTGCCCTGGTGGGCGATGGCGGCCGCACGCGAGACCTTGACGCCGCGCCGCGCCATGCCGGCGGCAGCGATTTCGTCGCCTTTGCGGTCATAGACGTAGGCGCCGTAGACCCGGTTGATGACGAACGCGGAGTCCAGCGCCTGCTGTACGCCCTGGCGATTGCCGTGTACCAGGGCATCCTCCACCGGCAGGCGGATGGAGCGCGCGATGAGCTGGATGTCGCTTTGCAAACGCTGAGTGCCTCGTTGCTCCACGCTCTGTAGGGCCAATGCGCCCAAGGCGGCGAGTACCGCAATGAGTGGCAATACCACGTACAGCGTGAGCGAAGCCCGCAGGCTGTGCGGCGGTCGGCGACGTGCGTTGAGGGCGTCGGCTGTCATGTCGGGGCAATCTGGCGATGGTGGCTACCAAGCGGGAGGAGGCCCTGTAAGCTCGGAGCGCCGAAATACGCACCGTAGGGTCTCAGACGCTCACCAGTGTGACATAACGGCGGCCCCGGCTGCGCTCCGGCCCGTGCCTTACGAGGCGTTGCCGTTGTGCCCGCTCGCGCTCGACGTGCCGTGTCCCGCTCTGTGTTTGAGTGTGAGGTACCCGTTGCCCGCGGGCGTGCTGCCGGGGCCGGTGTCAATGGTGACCTCGGTGCTGGTCTGTACGCGCAATGGGTAGTGCGGATTGGTGTCGGTGACCAGAATGCGCACGGGCACGCGTTGTGTGACCTTGACCCAATTGCCGGTGGCGTTCTCGGGCGGCAGTAGCGAGAAGGCAGTCCCGCTGGCTGGATTGATGCTCTGCACCACGCCGTGGAAGGTCCGCCCCGGGTACATGTCGACCGAAATGGATGCTTTTTGTCCCGGCCGGATGCGGCTGAGGTCGGTCTCTTTAAAGTTGGCGTAGACCCAAAACTTGTTGCTGCAAACCAGTGCGAAAAGCTGCTGGCCCGATGGCACCATGTCGCCCGTCTGCAGGCTGACATTGGACAACTGTCCCGCGCACGGCGCATCGACCGTGGTGTAGCCCAGATTGAGTCTGGCCTTGCGTACCGCGGCTTGGGCTTGCTGGACGCGCGCGTTCTTATTGCCTGGCTTGCCCAACTGCATCTTGGCCTGATGCAGCTTGGCCTGGGACAGACCCAGTTTGGCTTTTGCGGTCTGCAGTGAGGCTCGGGCGTCGTCCAGCGCGGACTGCGAGACCGAGTTATGGGCGCGCAGGCTCTTCATGCGGTGGTAGTGCAGCCGGGCGTTATGCAGGGTGGCCTGTGCGCTCTGTACGTTGGCCTGAGCCGCCTGCACGGCCGCCCGGTCGGCGGCCACCGTTTGGCGTGCCAGGGCCAGTTGCGCCTGCGCCTGCGCCAGGGCCACTTGGAAGGGCTGCGGATCGATCTTGAACAGCAGTTGCCCCTGGTGCACGAACTGCTGATCGTCGACCGGGACGCGGATCGCCCGCCCCGAGACCTGGGCCGCCACGTGCACCACGTTCGCCTTCACGTAGGCGTCGTCGGTGCTGGGATAGCGGATGCTGCGCTCGTAGTAGAAGTAGCCGCCGACCGCCAAAACGACGACGACGAGGGCGACAACACTCCAGATGATGACACGCCGCACGAGGGGTACTCCTTACAGCAAAGCGCAAGCGGATGGCGCCAATCGCCCGCGGCTGTGGCCGAGCTTCAGAGGACTTCGGCCTTGCTCTTAAGCCGTTGCAGGACCCGCACGCACAGCTCCAGATCCTGCTCCGAAATCCCTTCCAGAAGTTCCTGGCGCAATGTTGCCGCAGTCGCGTGGATATCGTCCGCGATGGATTTGGCTTTGTCGGTGAGATGGACGGTCTTGCTGCGGCGGTCGCCGCCGAACGGACGCCGCTCGATCCAGCCGTCGTGGCTCATGCGGTCCAGCAAGCCGACCAAAGTGGGCCCTTCGATGCCCAAACGGCAGGCTAGTTCCTTCTGGACCAGGCCGTCACTGGATTTGGACAGATGTGCCAGCACCATCCATTTGGCGCGACTCAGTCCCAGCGGCTTGAGTCGCCGGTCAAGGCAGAAACGCCACGCCCTCGCGGTTTCGGCAAGGGTTGGGCCGAGCTGCTCTGCATAATCCATGGCGATGCATTATAGCCTATTTAGTTGCTTGCTATCTAGTCATGCCGCCAGACACTGCGCACGGCACGGGCGGGTCCGCTAATGGCGGAAGTGGCGGACGCCGGTGAAAACCATGGCCATGTCCGCTTGGTCAGCCGCCCGGATGACCTCTTCGTCGCGGCGGGAGCCCCCGGGCTGGATGACGGCGCGCACGCCGGCCTCTGCCGCCGAATCGATGCCGTCGCGGAAAGGGAAGAAGGCATCCGAGGCCATGACCGAGCCGCTTACCTCGAGGCGTGCTGCCTGCGCTTTGGCGACGGCGATACGGGCGCTGTCGACGCGACTCATCTGCCCGGCGCCGATTCCCACGGTGCGCCCGTTGCGGGCGTAGACGATAGCGTTGGACTTGACGTATTTGACCACCTTCCAGGCGAAGAGCAGGTCCTGCAGTTCTTGCGGGTTCGGGTGGCGCGCGCTTGCCACACGCACATCCGCAGGCTCCAGATGGCGCTCGTCCGCGGTCTGTACCAGCAGCCCGCCGCGCACGCGCCTGAAATCCAGCCAGCTGCCTTGCGCCGGCGTTGTTCCGTATACCAGCAAGCGCACATTGCGCTTGTCGGCGAGCGCTGCCACGGCGGCGTCGTCCACCGCCGGTGCGGCAATGACTTCCACGAACTGGTTGCTGATGATCTCGCGCGCGGTGGCCGCGTCCAAGGTTTGATTGAACGCGATGATGCCGCCGAAAGCGGACGTGGGGTCGGTGGCGAAGGCGAGCCGGTAAGCCTCGGCGGGTTCGGCGGCGACCGCCACGCCGCACGGGTTGGCATGCTTGACGATCACGCAGGCGGGCGTGGCGCCAAAGGTCTGCACGCAAGCGATCGCGGCATCGGTATCGGCCACGTTGTTGAAGCTGAGCGCTTTGCCCTG